>Ga0207646_10000110_pt1 | contig 112101 bp, 90 predicted proteins | sample KBSK5502metaG_FD_184343 | JGI IMG/M metagenome (GOLD analysis project Ga0207646, IMG submission 184343) | Corn, switchgrass and miscanthus rhizosphere microbial communities from Kellogg Biological Station, Michigan, USA - KBS K5-50-2 metaG... | ecosystem: Host-associated > Plants > Roots >... | reverse complement strand
AGCGGGAGTAAGGTTTTGAATTCACGGTGAGTCAGACCAGTGAAGGCGAGAAATCGTCTCGCTTGTTTCTTCAATCGCTTATAGCTCAACATGCATCGAGCTTAACGTTTATTTCCGATAACGTCTATTGAATGATTTCTCTTCATCCTCTTTCGAGTCATAAGGCATTTGAGCCAGAATGAACTTTCGATTTTTGCGATCCTCTAAGTTTAGCTCAAGAACCGCATGCGCTGTTGTCCCGCTGCCTGCGAAAGAGTCGAGGATGATGTCGCCGTCCTCTGCAACTTGGTCAATCAAGTCTCGAATGAGAATGGACGGTTTGGGAAACGCCAACATCTGCTTACCAAAGATTTCTCTCAGTTCTTCTGTTCCATCGCTGGTAAAAACACCATCGATAATACTAGGGAATCCCAGCGCGCCAGATTGTAGCTCATGCAGAAAAACTTTCTCTCGTGGTCGTCCACCCAACTTGCGCGGCCACAAAATTCGATCTTCGGCAATTTTTCGAGACATCGTTGAAGGGCTGTAAATCCACCCGGTTTCTGGCGGACAGGGGTATGTCTCGCCAGTCTTAGGATTCACGATGTCATAATGCAAGTTAGGGCGCTGTTCTTTGGTTGCCTTACCAAGCAGACTACAACTTGTCCAGTCTCCTCGCAGATCGTTATCGGGATTAGAATACTTACCCTCGCTCCGCCTTTTGCCGTAAGTCTTCCTTGAGCAGATCTTCTATAAGCAAGGATATACTCGTGATCAACAGAAAGACCGGTTTTGGGCCGGCTGTCCGAGAAGTTCCTTGCTTTCCAGATAAGCATGCCAAGCCGGTTTCCGGCTCCATATATTTCATCCATCATCATCCGCAGATGATGCACTTCATTATCGTCAATCGAGACGAAGATGGCGCCGTCATCGTGCAGCAATTCTTTCAGCAACTGCAACCGCGGGTACATCATGCAGCACCACTTGTCGTGGCGCGTGGCGTCTTCACCCTCTTTGCCAACGGTCTGGCCGATCCATTCTTTGAACTGCGGCTGCGTGAGATTGTCGTTATAGACCCAGCCTTCATTGCCAGTGTTGTAAGGCGGGTCGATGTAGATGCACTTGATGCGCCCGGCGTGCGTCGGCAAGAGCGCTTTAAGCGCAAGCAGATTGTCGCCTTCGATGATGAGATTGCCGTCCAGACTCGGTGGCTCGCCCGCAGCCAGCACCGATAGTTTCTCGTCAAACTCCAGCGTGTGGTGCGGGACGGTGTGATGATACGACTCGATGGCAGTCTTTCCTTTAAACTGGAGCACGGGCATTGCGCTGATCTGTCCTGTAGTGACTCGGTGATGATTGGCCGACGCCACCCGCTCACGGCTTCCCGGCTGGCCATCGGCGCTGTCTTAGTTAGACATTTTGCTATGAGATGCTAGCAAATGCTAGCCCCCGCCAGCCGTGGCACAAAAAACGGCTGGTCGCGACCGGAGCAGGTCGGGAAGAAGTCGCGGCGGAGGGCCTAAGCGGTCTTGTGTACAGCCTTCGGTATGCTCGCGATTGACGCTGACCTGATCGGTTCGTTGTGCTGACGGCAAAGAGGATTAAAAATATTGACAACCCTCTTCAATCTACCCTACTCTGCGTCTTAATCTTTTTGTGCGCTAGCTGGTCTCGCCCCGCAGACCTCACTTCAAGTCGCACCGGGGGAGAGAATGCAGCCGCCATCCTTCCGCTGTCACATGCCCCGCATCATCCGTAGCGCGTCGGTCCGGTCGCATAGTGCTGCGCCTTTAGGGCTTGTCGTTTCATTCTGGATTGAAAAAAAGGGCGTTGCCCTCGCCGATCAGTCAATGGCGACAAGCTTGGTGGGAAGCATCTTTACCGCCCCACCAGAACAAGGAAGTGCCTGCCGCTTTCCAAATCTTAACCCGCCCCCAACAACCTTGCAGTGTGGATGACCGCGCCGGAGCAAATGTGCGGCGCCCCGCTGCGAGAAGGTCTCTGAAGCCAGCCCCGTTTCTTTATTGATCAGCCTCTGATTCATGGAGCTTTATCAAACAATGAAGTCACAAAAGTACATGAGAATGCTGCTTGTCTTCGCGCTCATCCTGACCCAGTGGGCAATCCCGGCGAGCGCGGCCTCGAGGCCCGACACGATCACGGGCACCCTCATCGGCCGCGTCATCGATCAAGCCGGGGCGCCGATGCCAGGAGTGCGCATCATCGTCACCAACCAGGATACCGGCAACCAGCGCGCGACGCTCACCAATGCTGACGGCCGCTACCAACTGACCTTTTTGCCGCTCGGCATCTATTCCATCGATGCTGCCAAGGACGGGTTCGTCGTCACCAAGCCGACCAATCAACCGCTCAAGACGGCGCTCAACAAAGTCATCAACACGGCGCCCGAGATCATCATGGGATCGAGCACGGTCGCGCCGTCCCAACCGACATCGACACCGACACCGACGCCCACTGCAACCGCCTCTGCGACTGACAAAGATGACGAGGTCGGGCAGTTGACCAATCAGGTGGACGCGACGCGGCGCTCGAACGCCGATGAGCGGCAGACGTCGCTGCTGCCTCTGGCCGGCATCCGCGCTTTCGATGATCTCGCCTTCCTGGCCGCGGGCGTGGCTCCGCCACCGCAGGTCAAGGGTGTGGCCGGACCCGGCATCGGCGCCGGCATCGGCACGGCTGGACAATTCTCGGTCAACGGCCAGCGGGCGCGTTCGAATAACTTCACGGTCGATGGCTCGGACAACAACGATGAGGACGTGGGGGTGCGGCGGCAGGGATTTGTCTCGCTCGTCCCGCAGAGCATCGAGAGCATCCGTGAGTTTCAGGTCGTGACTCACCTGTGGGACGCCGAGCAGGGCCGCAGCGTCGGCTCACAGGTCAACGCCGTCTCGAAGTCGGGGACCAATCGCTTCCACGGCACGCTCTATGACTTCTTCAATCACAGTGCGCTCAACGCGCGCAACTTCTTCGACTACACTTCAGACAAAGCACAGAGCTATCCGCTGACGGCGCTGGCTCAACTCGCTGACGGCTCGACTCAAAGGGTCCCGGTCACGATTAATGGCGCGGAGGTGATTCAGCGCAATCCTTCCGAGGGCAAAGATTCCTATCAACGCAATCAGGGCGGGGCGAGCCTCGGATTCCCCATCATCCACGAGAAGACTTTCTTCTTCGGCTCCTTCGAGCGGCAAGACATCAAGGCACGGCAGGAAACGCACTTCTCTGTGCCGACCGTCGCGCAGCGTGGGTTCCTCAGCTCGGGCGCCACTGGCGCTTCGAAGAACATCCCCTTCCCGACCTTCATCGCGGGCGATGCGGCCTTCTCGCTCTTCCCGTTCCCGAACAATCCGGTCGGGCCGTACGGCGAGAACACCTTCACTGAAGTCTTGCCCGCCGATGCCGAAGGGACGATCTTCTCGCTCAAGTTCGATCACAACTTCAAGCTGTTTGGGGCGGACAAGGCGCACACGCTGACGGGCCGCTACAACTTCACCAATGACCGGCGGCAGGTGCCGGCCGTGGGCGGCGCGATCTTCTCCGCCCTGGAGCCGCGCGTCGGGACGCAGAACCTCTCGCTCTTCCTCAACAGCCAGCTTTCGGCCCACTTCGCCAACCAACTTCGCGCGAGCTACGGGCGCACGCGGCTGCGCTTCTCCCCGCTGCGCGACCCGCGGACGCTGCCTTCACAGATCGTGCCCAACGACCCATACTTGCTCAACGCGCCGCTCTTGCTCAACCTGAGCAACCCGAATAATCAATTGGGAGCCTACTCCAGGATCAACAGCACCTGCCCTTACACCGGCGGGCCTTTGACTGCTGAATGCAACCTCGGCCCGATCGGACAATTGATCATCACGCCCTTCAGTCCGGTCGGGCTCGACGTCTACCTCTTCCCGCAGGCGCGGACCAACAACACGTATCAAATCGCCGACACGCTGACGATGTTCCGCGGCAATCACACCTTCAAGTTCGGCGGCGACATCCGGCGGACGCAGCTCAATAGTTTCCTCAACCGCAACTTCCGGCCGCAGGTCGTCTTCGGCGGGACGCTCGACGTGGACCTCTTCAATCAGAAGCTGAGCCAGGGCGGTCCGACGCCGGGCTTCTTCAGCGGCTCAGACCTGGCGGCGCTCGGCCTGCCCACCGGCATCTTCCAATCGCTGGCGATTGGGAGCCCGGATACGACGGTGGGCCTGCGCTTCTGGCAATACAACTTTTTCTTCAACGATAACTGGCGAGTGCGCCGCGGCCTCACGCTCGACGTTGGGCTGCGGTACGAGTACAACACCGTGCCGCGCGAGGCGAATAATCGCATCGAGAATACATTCCGCCTCAACAACCTTCCCGCGGTTGATCCTTCGCTGGGCGTCGCTTACCTGGTCGGCAACAGGCCGGTGCCGCTGGAGACGACGAAGCTCACCGGGGCCTTCAATGACACAATCGGGGCGTTGAAGAACTTCCTCGGCGGGCGCGAGACGATCTTTGACCCGGACCGCAATAACTTCGGCCCGCACGTCGGCTTCGCCTGGGACCCGTTTGCGGGCAGTAGCACGCAGGCGGGCAAGACCGTGGTGCGCGGCGGGGCCGGCGTCTACTACGACGTGACGCTCGGGAGCGTCGTCAGCCAATCGCGCAACGTCTTCCCGACCTTCGTGCCTTTCAACGTGGACGCGAACACCTTCTTCTACGCCAACGACCGGTTCTACGGCGGGCGCGAGTCGGGCTTCATCGCGATCTTCAATCCGTTCTTTGCGCCGCTGGTGGCGGTGGACGGAAATAAGAATCTGACGCCGCTCATCAAGCCGAACACGCTGAATGTGATTGGCGCCCCAGCAGGCGCATTGCAGCCGCTGCTCGGCTTGCTCTTCAACCCGGCGGCGACCGGAGCCGGGCTGCCCTCAGGTGGCGGCTTGGCTTTCACTCTGCCTGACCGCAAACTGCGCTCGCCCTATGCGCTCCACTTCAACCTCCAGGTCGAGCGTGAGCTTTTCAAGGACTATCTAGTGAACGTTGCTTACGTCGGTTCGCGTGGGCTGAAGCTAACGCGCTTCCGCACGCCGAACGGCGGGCCAAACTCGCTGACGTTCCCGGTGGACCCGCTCGGCTTGACCCAAGGCAGCGCGGCGCCGCTGCCGCCGGCAGTCGCGCTCGCCCCGCTGAGCACCTCCGGGGCTACCAGCACGCGTCCGATTGCCGGCCTGGGCGCGTTCACGGTCTTCGACTCATCGGCCGCGTCGAACTACCATTCATTGCAAGCGAGCGTGACCCGGCGCTTTGCCAAAGGGGCGCAGATCACGGCCGCTTACACCTGGTCGCACGCGATTGACGACGTGTCGGACGTCTTCGACATGGCCGGCGCTTTCGTCCTCCCGCAGAATGACGGCAACCTGAGGGCCGAGCGCGGCGACGCAAACTTCGACGTGCGCCACCGCTTCGTCTTCAGCACGCTCTCGAACGTGCCCTTCATCAATCGCTTCAACGACGCTCGCGGGATGACCGGTTTAGCGCTCGGCGGCTGGCAGGTCGCTTCGATCTCGACCTTCCAGACGGGGCAACCTTTCACGGTCAACACGAGCTTCGACGCGAACTTCGACGGCAACCTGACGGACCGGCTGGATACGACCAATGGCCTCACCCTCAGTGACAGCCGGCAGCAGAAGATCATTCTGAACGCGCGTCCGGCGGACTTGATTGCGCTCGGCTCCGACGGCCGCGTGGGCCGCAACACGTTCCGGGCCACCGGGATGGTGAAGACGGACCTCACGCTGATGAAGAACTTCCGCGTGCGCGAAGGGCAAACCCTCGTGCTTCGGATGGAAGCCTTCAATCTCTGGAACCGGACACACTTCGGTGTCCCCGTCCGCATTCTGGAAGCGCCCAGCTTCGGCCGCTCGGTTGACACTTCGCTCAACCCGCGGCAGGTGCAGTTCGCGCTCAAGTACGTCTTCTAAATCTGAGTCGGGGAGTGGGGATGAGTGACGAACTCATCCCCACTCCCGATTCCCCGCCTTGTCAACCAAAAGGGGCGACTGAATGACCGAGAATGCTCTGACCTACAAGTTTGCCCAAATACTCTTCATCATGCTGAATCTCGCCCTCCAGGATCCCGGCAAGCTGAAGGACGTTGAGAACGGTGCGGCGCAGCCATCGCGCACCCCTGTCACGGCGAAGGACGGGAATTTGGTCGAGCCGCTCTCGAACGGGTTATTACTCGCAATGACGATGGATGAGATCAAGCACAAGTTCGGCGAGCCGAGTGAGCGCACCCGGGATGCGCGGACATTCAAGTACCCAACTTTCGACGTGCAGTGCGGCGGTCGGCGGGGTGAAATCTGGCGCGTCAAGCTCAAGCGGGGCGTTAAGCTGAACTCTGGTGTCGGCATAGGCAGCAGCCGGGCGGAGGCCGCACGACTATTTGGGGATGCCGATATCGTCATCTACGACCAGTATAAAATCTACTTTGAATTCTCCGACGACGCGGTGAGCGAGATCAAGATCGAGCCCGCTCAGGGCAGCTTCGCGCCCTACAAGCGCAACACCGATCAGCGGTCGTTACGCGCGCCGGGATTAGGCGCACAGGCTTCAGATGATCAATTCGTCGAGTTCCGCTGAAAGAACCCTCATGGGTCGATCAACGCTTTCTCCCTCTTCAAATAGTCAAACCCGTTTCTCCAATCTTGGTTAGGCTTCGGTTGCCCTCACTGCGTGGTCGGGGCCAGCTATTTTCAGCGCTTGCTTCTTTGCCCCGCGTCCCTTGCATTTACTTAGTGTCCCATGTACACTACCATAGTGTAACTTTGACACTAAGACATGAAGGCTAAACTGAAGAAGGAGCGTATGAGCAACACCATCGAACTGCCCGCGGTCGCAAACGGCGTCGGCTCGGCCTTAGCGCCGGCACTGGTGCGCGGCTGGAATCAGATCAAACCGCTCGATGACTACGTCAACCTGAGCGAGGATGAAACCCATCAGCGGATTCAGCGCGCGAAGAAGGTCCTCGGTGAGCGCCTGGTAATCCTGGGGCACCACTACCAGCGTGACGACGTGATCTGCCACGCGGACCTGACGGGCGATTCATTCAAGCTCGCCAAACTCGCCTCGGAGCGGGCGCAGGCCGAGTACATCGTCTTCTGCGGAGTGCACTTCATGGCCGAATCGGCCGACGTGCTGAGCGGGCCGCACCAGAAGGTAGTCTTGCCCGACTTGGCGGCCGGATGCTCGATGGCCGATATGGCACGGCTCGAGCAGGTCGAGACGGCGTGGGAGCAGTTGGAGGAGTTGGGGCTCACTTCGGTCATGCCGATCACTTACATGAACTCGGCCGCGAACATCAAGGCCTTCTGCGGGCGTCACGACGGAGTGGTCTGCACTTCCTCGAATGCGATCCCTCTCTTCCGTTGGGCCCTCACGCGACGCGAGAAACTCCTCTTCTTCCCCGACGAACACCTCGGCCGCAATACGGGAGTCAAATTCGGCATCCCGCTCGATCAGATGGTGGTCTGGGACCCGCGCCAGGATTTGGGCGGGAATACGCCGGAGCAGTTAGCGGCGGCGCGGATCATCCTCTGGAAAGGGTTCTGCTCGGTGCACGGCCGCTTCCAGCCCAGGCATGTTGATGAGCGTCGGGCTGAGTACCCGGGCATTCAGGTCCTGGTACATCCGGAATGCCGCTATGAGGTGGTCAAGCAGGCCGACCTTGATGGCTCGACCGAGTTCATCATCAAAACACTGGCCGAAGCGCCGGCTGGCAGCCAGTGGGCCGTTGGCACCGAAGTCAACTTAGTTAACCGCTTGGCCAATCGTCACCCGGATAAGTTTGTGACGCTGCTCGCGCCGGACCTATGCATGTGCGCCACGATGTTCCGCATCGCGCCGGAGAACCTGCTCTGGTCTTTGGAGAATCTGGTTGAAGGCCATGTCGTCAACCAGATCGTCGTAGACGCTGAGACGGCGAAGTGGGCGAAGGTCGCGCTCGACCGGATGCTGGCGATTAAGTAAGGTAAGCTTCAATCGCGAATAAACGCGACAGCCGATCAGAGGATGGCTTTAATCCTCCGATCGGCTTTTATTTTGAGTCCATCGGCGTCAGCCCGCGTGTGCGCCACAGGGATTCCACGAAGAGCAGCGCAAAGAGCAGATCGATGAGTGCGGGGATGAAGGCCACGAACGAGATTTGGCCGGCCACGAAAGCGGCAGCGTAGACAGCGGCGAAGAGCGTCTTTGAGAAGGCGCCGAGTTGCGCGAAGAGGCGGAAGCGCCGCGCATTGACTGCCACCAGGGCATAGCTGATGCCCCACGAGGTAACACTTGAAGCCAGTGACCGCGCCAGCCACCGTGCCGCCGGATCAGCGATCCCCAGCCGGGCGAGAAAAGTCTCTGGTCGGATGATGAGCGTGACCGCCGCCCCAAGGTTCCACACGGCGGCCGCGGCGAACAGCGCTTTATCGTAACTGAGTCTCTTCACGGGAGCTGTGCACGCGCCCTTGATGGCCCCGGTTCATCAGCACAAGACGAGGATGGCGTCGCCCTCGACTTTAACCTCGTAGGTTTCGACCCGCATTCCCGGCACCACCTCGCACGCGCCCGTCTTGAGGTTGAAATCAAAACAATGCCAGGGGCAAAAGACCTTGTCGCCTTTCACGTACCCTTCACTGAGCGGTGCGCCGCGGTGTGGGCAATCGTCGCTGATGGCGTAAAAAGTCCCGCCGAGGTTGAAGAGCGCGATCTGCTGGCCCTTGGCATAAACGGTCTTGCCGGAGTTCGGCGCAATTTCGTGCGTCTCGGCCAGCTTGAGAAATTGTTTGGCGCTCCTCGTTTGAATGTTAGATGACATTCGGGTAGCACTCCGATTTTGTGTGGCGACCAGGTTAGTAAGGCCGCCAAAACTTTGATGGGGCCACCTGAGCGGTAAGCAGCGCCTACCGTTAGCGGGTGATTATCCAAGATCCACCAGGCCAATTCAATTGAATCTTTTTGAATCGAGGCGGCCACCCGTGACTCAGAGAGCAAAGATCGGGTCCTTGCCGGTCTGGACGGCAGCAAACAATCCGGGATTATTTGAGGCGAATTTGTTTTTTCAGGCCAAAGTGCCACACCGATTGACGCTAGTGAGGGCTCAGCGGTCAAGTGAAAGAGCAGAGCAGTGGCGATCAAACCTTCTCTCCGCGAAGGTTTGCCAGTCCAGCTCTAGGTCAAGCGCAAATCCATTTGAAGGCACGATGTTTGCTCAAGAGCTTCCCGATCCAACCAATCACGAGCCACCTCAATCACGGAAAGCAGCACGCCGTGAACTATCAACCAGTAGTCTAGCTTCAAAAGGAGAAAGCTATGAAGAGAATGATCGCTGCAATGAGCAGTCTGGTCTTGGTGTCTGCCCTCGCATTGGTGGCCGTGGCGCAAGATCCGACACCGGCCAAATCAGGCATGGAGAAGGCGAAGTCCACTAAGAAGGTGGCGGCGGTGCCGACTGACGACGCCGGCATCCAAAAGTGCATTACGGACAAACTCGCTGCCTCAGCCGCGCTCAAAGGGGAGGGCTTCACTGTGACCGTCAAAGACGGCGAAGCAACCATCACCGGGACGACCAAGATCGCGGGCCGCAAAGGCGGGGCAACCCGGATTGCCAAAGGTTGCGGGGCGAAGAAAGTCGTCAACAACGTGACGGTTGAGGCGGCGGCCAAAGCCGCGAAGGGAGAGAAGAAGACGGCGACTGGCAAGCAACCCTAAAATTCGCCTCGGATGCTTGCAGGGGTGAGGCTCAAGCTTGAGGAGAGAAGTCAGGAGTTAGGGAGATGAAGCCGATTTCAACCTTAGAGTTTCAGCGACCACAAGGGTGATTCGGAATCCCACTCCTGCTCCACGACCACCCCAATATTTGAATGCGGGAAGCAAAGCAGCCCTCAGCAATGGCGGTTGTGGCGCTTCCCTTTGTTATGCCTTCTGACGAACGGCACGGTCAAAGAGTTAAGTCCCTCAACGGCTGCTGGTCGGCACTTGCAGAGATTGCTCCAGCAGGCGATCAATCGTCGAGAGTAGGGTATTGAAGTCGGTGGGCTTCCTCAAGAAGACGTTGAGCGGGGCGCTGGGGCCGGAGACGTCTCCGTCTTCGGGCTCATAGGACGAGCATCCGATGATTGGCACTTGCTCTAGGCCAGCGATCCGACGAATACGTCTGGCTGCGGCCAGGCCGTCCATCTTCGGCATGGCGATGTCGATCAAAACCAAGTTAGGGCGGAGTTGTGAGGCGAGGTTCACGGCCTGCTCCCCGTCATCGGCCAAGGCGGTGTCGTAGCCAGCCCCACGGAGCAGAATCCCCAGCACCACCCGTAGATCAGGGTTATCATCCGCGATTAAAACTATTCCTGACCTTTGCCGCGGCATAGCAGCATCTCCCGCTTAGGTTAACGACTTGACAATTTTCTTCACTACCCACTTGACGGGCTTGGGAAGCGCTGAGACGCGGCGGTTGACCGTGCGTTTGGCGATCAGCGCCGTCGCTACTGCCCCAAGGCCGAGCCCGGCGGTGAGCCCAATCAGTACCGGCTTGGTCTGAGCCCATCGACTGTGATGCTGGCTTCGCTCAGTTTCATCGAACATGATTTCGCCTCCTGTCTTTATTCCAACTCGGATCTGCTACTCCACTGGCCCCTCACCTTTCACCGCTCTGGAGCAACCATTATGCCTCTGATCGTGATATGAATGGAAATACTCTATCTCTATTTAGACGGGAGAGTTTGCTGAATGTCAGCTTCACGCAGTCTGGGAGGGGAGAGGGTAAAATGGTGACACCTGTCTTCCGACACTGCATCAGAAAAGAGCGGTCAGAGCCTGGAGTCTAGAGGGTCGGAAATAGGAGGTCTCAGACCATCTAGACTCCAGACCCCGGCTTTCCCGGCTATTCGTTGGAGCGTGCAGAACGCACGCAACCCCGGCCCCGGATGGCGTCAGACGGAGGGGCCAGGGCAATGTCTGATTGCTTCAGGCGCGGAGAACTGCTACCCTGCTCTTCATACGGAGAGGTAGTATCTGGACCCGTGCTTTCGGCTAACAACTGCCCACGGGCTTGACTCTCTTCGGCGAGTTTTGAAACTTCGACTTGGCGGTTCTGTGGGGAAGCCCCACAGGTAAAAGTTGAATCGCTGAAGTAGAGAAACATGGTAGTTTCATCCCTTCGGGGAATGACTACGGCCGGGTAGGCCGGAAGTAACGCTCAGGGAGAGCAGTGGTTGTTCCAGCACGCTCGCTGAACTGAGAACAGGTGAAAAAAGATCAGGGAGGCTCACGACGAGCCGACCGATTCTTCCGCGCCTGACGCCAAGACGATCCGCACGCTGTTCATCTTATCGCCGACGCGGATCTGCCGCACAACCTCCAGCCCTTCAGTCACGCGGCCGAAGACCGCATAGTTGCCGTCTAAAAACGGAGTGGGCGCCAGGGTGATGTAGAACTGTGAACTGGCGCTATTCGGATTCTGCGAGCGGGCCATCGCGACTGCGCCTGCCTCACCATGCTTCAGATTGGGGCTCACTTCGAGCGGGATAGTCTTGCCCGACCCACCCGTGCCGTTGCCCCGCGGGTCGCCCCCCTGAATGACGAAGCCGGACTCGACCCGATGGAAGGTGAGGCCGTTATAGAAACCCTGCTCGGCCAGCCCAATGAAGTTTTGGGTCGTGATCGGGGCCTCTTGCTCATAGAACGTGAGCTTGATGGTGCCCTTGTCGGTCTCAATAATTGCAGCTCGGTTCTGATTCTCAGGCATGATGTTTACTCCTTATCTTTAGTTCTCGGAGGGTTCTTGGAGGGTTCTTGGAGAACATATCTCTCAATCGCTTCAGCCACCCCGTCTTGATCATTCGAGGAGGTCAGCGGAAAGCCCGACCGTTTCAATTCATCCTCGGCGTTATCCATCACCACGCCCAGCCCCGCGAACCGGAGCATCGGCAGGTCATTGTGATTATCGCCTACCGCCATCACCTCGTGGGGATCAATGCCGTGTGTTCGCGCGACGGCCTCAAGCCCGGCCGCCTTTGAGGCGAGCGGGCTGAGCGCATCAAGGATCGTCAGGTCGACTGACAGGTAGCGCGTTTTAAAGAGCTGGGTGCGGCCGTTCGTCGCCGCCTGCAAATGGTCGGCGAAGGAGTCCATCCGCGCGCACCGGCCCGAAAACATGACCTGGATCGGCGCGTGATCGACGTACTCCAGCAGGTCCGGGACCTCAACCACCGAATCGCGGTATTTATCGAGGTAACGGTGCAGCGCGCGGTTATCGGGCGACACCCCTTCGATCACCATGACGCCTAAGCCTTGCGGGTCATCACAGCAGATCATGTCGCTGCCGCATTCGCGCCCGATCTGGATCACCTCGCGCGCGGTCTCAGCGTCGAGCGGGTAATAGCCGTAGGTCTCTAGCGTTGCGACGTTCTTCGTCAAGGCGCCGTTGTGTGAGATGAGCGGCACCTCCAGTTCTAACTCCTGGACGATCGGGCGCGCCGAGCGGAAGCGGCGGCCCGTGACGAGCGCGATCAGCACGCCTTGACGCCGCGCCTCATCGATCTTCAGGCGAGTGCGCGCGGAGATCTCCCCGCGCGAATCAAGCAGCGTCCCGTCAATATCCAAAGCGAGCAGTTTGATCGGCATAGGAAGCAGCCAATGTAGCATCCGAATTGATCAGGGGCAAGGCGGGCTGGCAGGCCTCTTGCGACCTGCGAGTGAAGAGATGTTTCGTTTGCCACGGGCGCTGTGCCCACCTATAATCACTGTTTTGTTTCGCGAGCTCGAACTTCACTGGAGAGTTCACTGATGAATGTGACCCACCTCGAATGCTCGAAGTGCGGCCGGACCTATGAGCCGCACCGCGTCTACAACGTTTGCCACCAGTGCGGCAAGCCGTTGCTCGTGCGCTACGACTTGAAGCAGGCCGCCGGCACGCTTAGACGTGGCCGCCTGGCCGAGCGCCCGCCGACGCTCTGGCGCTACCGCGAGGTCCTCCCCGTGGAGCAGGAAGAGAATATCCTGACGCTCGGCGAAGGCTTCACGCCGCTGGTGCCGGCAAAAAGGTTGGGCGAGCGGCTCGGCCTGCGCGAGCTTTTTATCAAAGACGAGTCACTGAATCCGACCGGATCATTCAAGGCGCGCGGGTTGTGCCTGGCCGTCTCGATGGCCAAAGAATTGGGCGTCAACAAACTCGCCATCCCTTCGGCCGGGAATGCGGCCGGGGCGCTGGCCGCCTACGCCGCCCGCGCCGGCATGGAAGCTCACATCTTCATGCCGCGCGACACCCCCGCCGCCAACCGCATCGAGTGCCTGGAGACTGGCGCGCACGTGACGCTCGTCGACGGCCTGATCACCGACTGTGGCGCCGAGGTCGCCCGGCGTAAGGATACTGAAGGATGGTTCGACGTCTCGACCTTGAAAGAGCCGTACCGCATCGAGGGCAAGAAGACGATGGGCTACGAGTTGGCCGAGCAGTTCGGTTGGGAGTTGCCTGAGGTCATCCTCTACCCGACCGGCGGGGGCACGGGGCTGATCGGGATGTGGAAGGCGTTCGATGAGATGGAACAGATGGGCTGGATCGGGGCACAGCGCCCGCGGATGATCACGGTGCAAGCCGCGGGGTGTGCCCCCATCGTGCGCGCTTTTGAGCAAGGGTGGGAGGAGGCGCCTGAGTTTGAGAACGCGCATACGGTCGCCTCGGGGTTGCGGGTGCCACGGGCGATCGGTGACTTCATCATGCTGGATATCTTACGCCGCAGCGGTGGCAGCGCCCTGGCCGTGAGTGATGAATCGATGATCGCCGCCGCGCGCGAGATCGGGTCGGCCGAAGGTATCTTCTGTGCGCCGGAGGGCGCGGCCTGCCTGCCTGTGCTGCGGCGCCTGCTTGAGGAAGGCCAGGTGACGGCTGATGATCGCGTGGTGCTCTTCAATACCGGGGCGGGCGTGAAGTATTTAGAGGCTTTCGGGCAGTAAACTGCCGGGGGCCAGCGAAAAGGATCCGGCTGACGGCCAAAGATGAGGCTAAAGATAAGGTTGATCCGTTGCGGCAGTTGCTATACTATGGTCATCCGTAGTTCATCCTGAGATGACTGGAATGAATGATCTTTGCTTCGTGCCGACCGTGGCGCGCATGTACCCTGTATAGTGAGACGACTGGTTCCATCTTCCGCCTTCGCTGCTTAGGTTGCATCCGCTATTACAGTCAACTCGGAGTATCAATCTAAGGAGCGTCGATGAATTCCGATAAACTTATCCTCAGTGCCCCGCTCGCTGGAGCGATGAAGGCGCTCGGCGAGGTTCATCCGATCCCGGCCCTGGAGCAAACTACCCCCCTCGTATCTTCAAGCCTTGGTCCGATGGCCAGGGTTGAAACTTACCCGGGTCAGGGGGCGATTTTCTATGTTCGATCTATGAACTGTGGATCATGAGAGATTTGGAACCGGGGGATGGTGAGCCTATGACGTTGTGTGAATTTTGTGTGCTCCAACAAGCGGATGGGCGTTGCGCGTCCGGGCGCCCGACACCCAAAAAGATGAGGTGTGTGGAATTCACCCCCGGGATCGAGCGTTTCTGCTCGACGCCGGGGGATTATGCCGGGCCAGAGCAACTCAGGCAGATGGCGCTCTTCTTTGGCCTGGCGGGGAAGGAACTCAAGCGAGTGCTCGCGCTGAGCGAGCTCGAGAAATAAGATCGCGTGCCGCCGGGAGGTGCGCGCCCGTTATGGCCCGCGAAATTTAAATGAGGTGATCATGAATAGACGAAACGATTTCAGGGGGCGTAGCGGCCCACCCAGGCGACCGTCCGGTGAGCGTCGGCCGCCGCGTAGTGAACCGTCGCAGCACGGGGCGGCAGACCGCTCGGCGACCGGCTACGAGAGCACTTATCTGAACTCGCTGATGGGGACGGCACTGCCCATCGTGGTGGTGCTGCGGCAAGGGGACCAGATTGCGGGACAACTGGTCTGGTACGATCGGGCGTGCCTGAAACTTGCTCCGAGCGACGGCTCCCCGAGCCTGCTCATTCCGAAGGCGAACATCAAGTATCTCTACGAAGAGGCTTCGCTTGAAGCCACGGCGTAAGGAGCAAAGCGGTTTTTCGGTTTCCAGTCGAGCGTCTTCTCTGGAAACTGGAAACTTTTAGTTATGAAGGAGGCAACCATTGGCAGAAATATCTCTCTACCCAGGTGAAAGCATCGAACAGGCCATGCGCCGCTTCAAGCGGCAAGTCTTGCGCGAAGGCATCATTTCCGAGGCTAAGCGACGGACCTTCTATCTCAAGCCGAGTGAGAGCAAAAAGCTCAAGTCCAAACTGGCCCGGATCCGTGCCCGCAAGAACAACCGCTTTCGAGGGGTCGGCAAGTGAGCCTGGCTTCGGCCGGCTTGCCATCTTGAGCGAGCCGGTGCAGGGGCGCCAGGCGGTAATGGGCGCGTGACTTTGATGTGATGGAGACTATGACAGGCACAGGCACAGCGCGGGATCAAGAAGACCGCATCCTCAGCAACTTACTGCGAGAGACGATGGAGGGTAGTGTCCGGTGGGGATTCCAGCCGCCCTCTACGATCCAGGCTAACCGGGGGAAGATTCACTACGTCCTCCGCGTCAGGCCAGGCCGCCGCACGATGTATAAGCTGACGGCCCGGCGCGACGGGAGTAAAGAGGTGAACTTCGTCATCGAGCGGGCTGAATCCGATGCTGATCACCTCACTCAGCTCTTTCGGTTGGCGACCCAAGGGCGAGCCTAAAGCGACTCGCCGCTCCTCGCGCCGCTTCGGGACGCGCCTCTGAGGGGAATCACACCTCAATCAAACTTGAATTTGAGACTCTGGCCCGCACTTTCAGCCTCCGGGCTCATGGTCTCCGTTATTTTTCCGTTTTTCCCACCACGGCTTGAATGGGTCCCCCTGCCCGAAGAACGAGAGCGGGCGGAACGGCCAGCGCTGCGGGATTTGGGATGAGCCCGCGAGCGACTGGGTGTCAGCGCAGATCGGCCGGGTGTCGCCAGGCTGCCGGATCGGGCCAGAGGCCACGCGCCACTCCTCCGAGCGGACCCGCTGACGGCTCTCGTGCGTGTACTCCCAAGACTCTTTGACGATGCAGGTGACCTCGACGGCCTGGCCCTGCTGCAACTGTTTCTCGATCTCGATAAACTCGCGTTTGAGAACGCGGGCTAACTCCGGAGAGTAGGTCGCGAGCGAATCGGCCGCCGATTCGGCGCACGCCTTGATGCCGATCACGCTTGACCAGAGCGCGGTCGCGGCGAGCGAGGCCGTGACGCCGTTGGAAAACTCCTTCTCGCCCAGGATCGGGCGCAGCCGCAAGGTGCCTGCTCCCTCCTCAGCCCTGATCCCCAACTTCATCGCCTCTAACTTCGGGTCGAGATCGGCCGCCAGCGACTGAACAATGCGCTCAATCGCCGAGGCCACGGCGTAGGCCGCACGGATCTCGAAGTCAGCGCCGCGGAGCGCGACCTGGATCTCCAGGTCGAGCCCGTAGGCAAAGGATTCGAGCGTCGCTTTCGGCCGGTTGACATCTCCCATCACTTTAGACTGCCTCGATGTGAGGAGCGCGCGAGCATGAACATTATAGCGTTCGAGGACCCGGAATCAGAGTCGCCGCAGGTCATCGGCCATAACCAGGCTGACCACTCCTCGGCCTCCAGCCGCTGCCGTCCGCCGCAGCGCGAGCGGGAAGAAGATAGCGGGGCAAGCGCTCAAGCTAGGGATTGAGCGTCTATTCCCGGTGCCGGTCTATCTTCCTCCCGCTCGCGCTGCGGCAACGCGCAACGGCCGCAGGCCCTGGTCAAAAACCGAGGCTGCTCGGGGCCTCACAGCCTGCGGCGCCGGGGCATCTTGCTTGCCTAGTGAATAACAAATCGCATGCCGCTCACCCGGTGCGCATGAAAAAAGTGCTTAACTTCCTGTCGCGCGAGTTTATTGCGTGATTCGGTCTGGATTGATTCATCGTTTTCGTCAGACCTTTACTTATCCGATATGGCAAGCGGCTTATCTGAAAAGATAGAAAGAGCAATGAGGAGTGGAGGTCATCTCTCTATTCACCTGTCATCCCCGCCGTTTTTCTTGAAAACTGTGGCGCGGCGCGCTATCGTGCAAACCGCTGAGGACGTCAGAGGCAGAAGATGGTCGGCCTTTCAAGGCACAAATCAAGGGCCGGTGAAGAGAGGGGCTCGAGTCTATTCAATCGTCAATGCGAGGAGTTCCGCCCCTCTCGCCCACGGCTACAGGGATCTGAGTGTGAGCGGAGAAAAGGCAGCGCTGGTCAAACATTCCCGGTTGGTCGCTGTCGGAGGTCCGGCGAGCGGCTTGGAGGTGGCGCTCGAAGAAAACGAGACGACCATCGGCCGCCACCCCTCGAACCGCCTCTCGATTGCCGACCCCACCCTCTCCCGTAACCACTGCATCATTCGCCGCGCGGGCCATCACTTCCGCATCTACGACCTCAACAGCCAAAACGGGACGCTCGTCAACGGGCTGCCGATCAAGGAGCGGGAACTCACTCCGGGCGACCGGATCGCGATCGGCCAATCGCAGTTCATCTACACGGTCGAGCGGGCGCAGGCCAAAGTCGCCCTCGTCGAGGATGAGGCTTACGAGTATGGCCTGACCACCAAGCTCCGGTCGGAGGATGCAGTTTATCTGCGGTCGAACGCCAGGGATACAACTGAATCTTCGCCGCCGGACCGCCGCTCTTTTGATCTGACCACGCTCGTCGAAGTCAGCTCGATCATGGCCCAAACGCGCAACCTGGACGACCTCTTCGGACGCTTGCTCGATTTGATTTTCTCCGTCACTCCGGCCCAGCGAGGTGCCGTGCTTCTGCTTGGGGAGGGGGAAGAGTTCGACCGCGTTTTCACGCCGAATCAAGCTGAAGGGCCTCCGATTGAGGTGAGCAAGACGATTGCTTCCACCGTCATCAACGAGCGGGTCTCGGTGCTCAACAACGACGTGCAGGCCGATGAGCGATTGCGGGCGAGCGAAGCCTTCCGCCGCCGCGACGTGCGCTCCGTGCTGGCGGTCCCGATTACGACGCCCGACCGGGTCAGCGGCCTGATCTATCTCGATAGCGGCGCGCAGGCGCGACTCTTCTCGCCCGAAGACCAGCAGTTGCTGACGGCCGTCGCCAACCAGGCGGGGCTCGCGATTGAGAACATCAGCTATTACGAGCGCCTCTCGGCAGAGGCGGAACTGCTGCGCGGCGAACTCTACGCGCGCTACAACATGATCGGGGCGCACCGGAAGATGGGTGAGGTCTATGAGTTCATCGCGAAGGTCGCCCCGACCGACGCCACGGTGCTTATCCGCGGCGAAAGCGGGACCGGGAAAGAGCTGATCGCGCGTGCGGTTCACACCAACAGCCCGCGGCGCGACCGCCCATTCGTGGCGGTCAACTGCGCGGCGCTCACTGAAACTCTCCTCGAAAGTGAGCTGTTCGGTCACGAGAAGGGCGCCTTCACCGGGGCCACGGCGCAAAAGAAGGGGCGGCTGGAGGTGGCCGACGGCGGGACCATCTTCCTGGACGAGATCGGCGAAACGAGCCCGATCTTCCAGACCAAACTCCTGCGGGTTTTAGAGACGCGGCAGTTCGAGCGGGTCGGCGGCACGCAGCCGATCCATGTGGACGTGCGCTTCCTGGCCGCGACCAACCGCGACCTCGAACGGGCGATCAAGGAAGGGCAGTTCCGCATCGATCTCTTCTACCGCTTGAATGTCGTGGCGGTCGCCCTCCCGCCGCTGCGCGAGCGGCGCGAAGACATTCTGGCGCTCGCCGAATACTTCCTCGCGCGCGACAGCCAGAAGCTCAAGAAGCGCTTCAGCGCGATCTCGAAAGAGGCCAAGGCCGCTTTACTCGCGCACCCCTGGCCCGGCAATGTCAGAGAGCTAGAAAACGCGATTGAGCGGGCCGTGATCTTGGGTGAGGGCGAGGTCCTTCGCGCCGAAGACCTGCCCGCGCACATCACCAGCGTGAATCGGGCGGCGGACGCCGAGGCCGGTTATCACCAGAGCGTGCGTGGATTCAAGCGAGCACTGATCACCGGGGCCTTGCGCGAGGTCGCGGGGAGCCAGACGGAGGCAGCCAAGCGGCTAGGGCTTAATCCGACTTATCTCTCTAGGTTGATCAAGAATCTTCAGGTGAAGACGGACGATTGAACCCTGGTCGCGTTCAGTTTTCAAGGCGCGTCAGATCAGGGAACCAAGCAGGAATTCGCCTTGATTTCGCGAGCTACCGATGCTTGAGCACATCTTTGATCAGGCCGTCGACCACATCGTTCTCCGCTTCAGCGATCGGGCTTTGTTTATTGCCGCCGATGCGGATGAGCATGCCATAGAACGTACCCTGCCGGTCGGTGCGGAATAACTCCCGGCTGGTAGCCGCATCGCGGAACAGAAACCGCACTTTCACTTTCGTCGCCCCCGCCCCGAAGCCGATCAGGCGGCGCTTGAGGCGGCTGCCTTTGCCGTGAGCGATCACCGTCCCGGAAAGGAGCAGTCGTTGGGCCTCTTTGGCCGCCACAGCCGCCGCCGGGTTCTCGGCGCCGTCGATGACCTCATCAAAGATTTTCTTCTCGCGCAGCCGAGCCACCACGCTTTTTTGCAGCTCCGCGTCAGAGCCTGCGGGGAGGTCCTTCGTCGCGGCATTCTTCTCCACCGTGAATTTTTCCACCACCAGGAGGCGGTAACCGGCTAAAGGCTTTGGGGTCCCTGGCTGAGGATAGGCGTCGATGGCTGCGCCTCCGGCGGCGAGCGAGGCACAGAGGAAGGCTGCGTAAATACCTGTCATCTTGCTTTACCTCTCAACGGGAAATCTTATCCACGCCCTTGGCCCTCGCCGCGACCTCTACCTGCGCGCGATGCGGTGCCCCGTCCTTCACCTCAAGCCGAAGTTGGATGCGCACGCTGTCAACCAGGCAGAGTTTTTGCGCCTGGTCATTGCAGAAGTAGATCACCGCATCAATCGTCGCCGTGCCCTCTCCCCTCACGGCCTCGACCGGAATCTCCAGCGGAAACTTAGGCTCGGTGAAGTTCCGCGCCGTCTCCGGCGCAGTAATTCGGACGGCCTTCTCATCGTCGGTCTTATAGGCGATGTAGAAGGGAGCACCCTGGTTGAATTTGAAGCCCGCGGGGAGGGCGAATGAAACCGAAATCGCGCCCGCACCCGGGGCGATGGTCTGCTTCGGGGCTTCAACGACGCGCCCGCGGAACTTGCGCACCGCGTGTGCCGTCAGCTTCTCCAGGCCCTTCAGCTCCAGCGTCGAAACCTGCTGCGTTGCGAGGTCAAGCCGACGGATCAGATGGTTATTGGTGTCGGCGACGTAGAGTTCCTTGGAGGTCGCCGTAATGCCGCCCGGCTCACTGAACCGGGCCTGCTTGCGGTCCCCGTCACGCAGGCCGCGTTCGCCCGTGCCGGCGAAGGTTTTGCTCTCCCGCTTCTCGATCTCAATCTGTTTGACCTTGTGATTGTAGGTGTCGGCCACGTAAAGTTTGCCGTCCGCGTAGACGACGCCCAGCGGGTGCTGCAAGCGGACCCTGGAGCCGCCCCCATCTACGTCGCCAAAATCAAACAGGCCTTGGCCGACAATCGTACTCACCTGGTCTGCCGGCGGGAGCGTCGCGGCGCGAATAGAACTGATCTCGCTATCGGCGAAGAAAAGGTGCTTGCCATTAGTCGTAATGCCGCTCGGTTGGGCGAGGGCGGCTTGACGCAGTGGGCCGTCAACGTGATTTTCCCGCCCGCTGCCGGCGTAAGGTCGCGCCTCACGCGTCTTCGGATTGATGACCCACAACTGATGCGGCCCGGCCATCGCCACGTAGAGCATTCCGTCGTGAACTACCACGTCCCAGGGCGAATTGAGAGCGACCTTGGTGCCGACCCCGGCCTCGTTGAACTGGCGTGCCTGCTGGCCCGTCCCGACTAAAGTTTCGACGGTGCGCGCCCGCAGGTCAGCGCGGCGGATCAGGTGATTCTCGTTGTCACAGACGTAGAGCGTCTCGCCGTCGAGCGCCACCCCTTGCGGGTGGTTGAACTCGGCCTCGGCAAAGGAGCCGTCGCGCGCGCCTTGACTGCCGTCGCCGATCACGTCCTGAATGGCGCCGTCGAGCGAGGTGATGATGATTCGGTTGTGATTCGAGTCGCTGATAAAAAGCCGGTTGCTCTTTTCATCGGCGAGCACCTTGCCCGGATAGCTCAGTAAACTCGGCGGCGCGAGCGAGCGTTCGGGCCTGAAGTTGACCGGCTTCTCGTCCAACTCGCCCTTCGTGCGGAAGTATTCGACCATCTTGCCGATGTACTCGTCGAAGAGTGCATAAATCCCCTCGCCCGACGTGATGCCGACGATCTTACCCTTCGGGTTGATGAGCACCAGCGTCGGCCAACCGCGGACGGCGTACTGCTGCCAGACCTCGAGGTCGCGGTCGTTGACGACCGGGTGCTCGAGTTCGTAGCGCAGGATCGCCTGGCGGATGTTGTCGGTCCCTTTTTCAGTCGCGAACTTGGCCGAGTGGACGCCGATGACGACGAGTTGGTTCGGGTATTTGGCCTCCAGCTTCTTGAGGTCGGGGATGAGGTGCATGCAGTTGATGCAGCAATAGGTCCAGAAGTCGAGCAGGACGATCTTGCCGCGCAGGTCGCGCAAGCTGAGCGGCCGTTCCGTATTGAGCCATTCCAGCCCGGCCGGGAAGTTGGGGGCATGCACTTCCCCCTCAAAAGTTTTGTTCACAGTTTGTGCCATAGCCTTTCCTTCCTGTGGTGTCGCGGGCCGTGCGCCACGGGTGATCAAGGGGGTGAGAATAATGATTGCTAACGCCGCCGCGAGGCCGCATAAACTGCTGCTCAACGGCCAATGGTTGGTGATTAAGGTCTTCATCATTGACTGCATACGATTTTGCTGGATGGTCTGGCGGTAATCTAGATTATATACGCTGAAAGTGAGATTATAAACTTGCGGCCACGGGCCGGTAAGTGCGCGGCGCTTTTTGGCTGAGTTGGGCCGAGTGCGTCAGAGTTCTTTTCAAGCGCTCTGACGCACTCGGCTATAATGGTAGGACATTGCTCAGGTTGGGCTAGTTTAGCTGAATGGGCACACAAGCGGCATCCCAGGCTCACACCGGTAGCGAGAGGATGAGACGAGTATGAAGCGAAGTTTTAATGCAGCCACGTGGCAAGAGGGCGAATGGTTCATCGCGCAGTGCATAGAGGTTGACGTTGCCTCTCAGGGCAAGACCGAAGAAGAGGCGTTAGAGAATCTGCGTGACGCTTTGGAACTGCATTTCACTCCGCCCGTCGCCACGATCATGCCGCAAGTCCGCACGGTCGAGGTCGAGGTGGCCGCGTGAGGCCACTGCTTTACCGTGAGGTGAAGCGCAAGCTGGAGGCGGCTGGCTTCTCGGAAGTGGGCCAGAGCGGAAGCCATGTCAAGTTTGCCAAGACGACCGACGCCGGCACGCGCACGGCGACCGTGCCGAAGCACCGGGAAATTGCCGCCGGGACGCTGCGCAGCATCCTGCGGCAAGCAGGATTGAACGAGAGTGAGTTTGAACAACTCTGACGCGAGATTGGTGGCGGCGAGTGAACCGAGAAAGCAAGGAAGCCTGAGCCGAGCAACGCTTGAATATCAAGCCGATCAAAACACACCCCGGAGTCTTTTGTGCGCAACTGGCTGACCTTCTCCGCGATTCTGGAGATCATTGCAATCACCACCTGGGTGGGCGGGATGGCCGCACTGAGCTTCATCGCCGCGCCGGCCATTTTCCAGACCGCCCCGTCGCGCGAGAGCGCCGGCCGCAGCTTCGGCCTCATCTTGCGCCGCTTTCATTGGGTCGCTTACGGGTGTGGCGCCGCCATCTTGATCGCTGGCGTGCTGCGCTGGGGCAATAGCTATCGCGTGACGGCGCCGGAGCTGGTGCGTTACGTGATCGCGCTCTTGATGCTCGGCCTGTCGCTTTTCTCCGGGCTGGTGGTCTCGCGCAAACTCGACCGGGTGCGAGCGAAGATGTCAGGGGGCGTCGACTCGGTGCCGAAAGCCGACCCGCGGCGGGCCGAGTTTAATCGCCTGCACCGGCTCTCGACCACACTCATGGCCTTCAACTTATTACTCGGTTTCGCCCTCGCGATCATGTTTGCGCTCCAAGAATGAGCGAAAGCGTGACCAGTAACTCAAGACCGCTAACCGCGGCTACTGATTACTGACTCCGGCCTCTGATACTGCTTCCCACATCCGTTCAGTCGGTGCCTCCTCTCCAGTCCAGATGCGGAATTGCTCGGCGGCTTGAGTGACCAACATCGCGAGCCCGCCTAATGTGTGACAGCCTGCATTGCGCGCATCATTGAGCAGCGCCGTCTCAATCGGGTTATAGACCAGGTCGTAAACCAGGCCCACCCCTTGTAATTGTTCGGGCTTGACCGGGCTGGCGCCTTCGCTGTGGCCGCGCATGCCGACCGGCGTGCAATTGATGACGATGTCGGTGTGGCCGCCGAATCTCTCCAGAGGTGAAGCCTGGGTCCCAAACTCATCGGCGAGGCGTTCTGCTGCGGCAAGATTGCGGGCATAGATCGTCGCGTGTGCCCCACGTTGATTGAGGCCGTAACAGACCGCCCGCGCCGCGCCGCCCGCGCCGAGCACCGCCACGCGCGCGCCACGCACATCCATCAACTCATCCAGCGGCCTCATTGCGCCGATGACATCGGTGTTGTAGCCCCGCAGTTCATTGCCCTCGACCGCGACGGTGTTAACAGCCCCGATTCGCTCGGCAACTGAGTCGATGAAGTCGAGGTGCGACATGATCGAGATTTTGTGCGGAATCGTCACGCTCAAGCCGCGCAGCCGCCAATCCATCCGGCGCGTGCCGGGACGCACGAAATCGCGGACGAACTCGCTAAGATCAGTGCGAGCGACCACGAAGGGAAGATAGACCGCGTCCCGACCGCGAGCCGCGAGCGCCGTGTTGTGCATCGCGGGTGAGCGCGATTGGCCGACGCGGTCGCCGATGACGCCGAAGACGTCGCAGGTGCGCGACAACCGCTTGACGCGATAGATGTCGCGCAACTCGGCCGCCGTTGGCTGGCCGCTCGCGCTCTCGGCCCCACGCCTCAGGGCGCCGAAAGTGAGCCACGCCCCGCGTGAGAGCGCGAGCACCCGCGTCGGGAGGCCGGGCAAGCCCATCGCGAGCGCGATCACCGGCTTCGACGACGTCGTGCGTTCGAGCAATTCAAAGAGGCGAAGGCAGTCAGTAAGGCGAGTGGCTTGAGTCGCAATCTTGATCACGGCTGCCGGCGTCCGTGCGATGCGGTCATAAAATTCGGAGACCTCAGCGGGCGTCTCGTCGAAATTATGGTACGAGCAGATCACTTTGTCCCAGGGGACTGGCGGCGGTGAATCGATCAAGCCCTCGACCAAATCCAGTTCGAGATCCGCGTAGGCCAAGTTCGCCATGATGGCCGGGGAGAGGTTGCGCCAAAATTCCAGGCGGTCGCAAAGGTCCAGCTCACGTTTGCCGCCTTGCTCGCGGGGGCGATAGGTGAAGATCAAAGGCTTGGTCACGCGGGTGGCGGAGAGTGTCCGGAGCACACGCGTGAGTTCGTCATCATTGATCAAATAATCGAGCCGCAGTTCGAGAGCATCAGCGACTTGCTCAGCCTCGCTGATGGCGGACAGGAAGGCGGCGGCCCGCGTTTCCGTGATCGGCACGCAAATGAGCGAGGCGGTGTGTGGTGTGTGAAGATTCATTTCCTCGGTAAAAATAGTCAGGTATAAGCTGCTGCGTGTCAGAAGCCCGACCGTGAGGGAGGGCGCTCCCTCTGCGCCCTCCCTCACGGTCGGGCTTCTGACACGCGCGATCAAGAGCGGCATGATGAGCCGCATCATCAGGAGTCGATAATCTACGGCGCACCAACGCCGGGCGCTTTCTTGACATCAAACAACGCGACCTTTACACTCTAAAACGTTCGCTCGAAAGTGTAAACCGATATGGGGGTGCACTGGTTTCGATGGGAGACCGGAAGCGACGGATGCATACCGAGAAGCTTGTAACTCGTACTCTGCAAGCAAAGTGTAAATGCGAACACTGAACTCGCTATGGCTGCCTAGTTAACCCTAGATCACAGCCACGTTCGCTCACGCATCGCCTGTGTGCGTGAGGCCGAGCGTCACTTGAGCAGGCTAGTCCTCCGATGCCGGTCGGAGTCGGAGGGCGAAACTCTTCCGGCCTAGTCGGCGCGCAGTTCTTCGCCGCTTCTGCTACTGCGCGCGGGCGAAACTTGAGCGAAGCGGCTAAGTATGTAGATTCTTTCGGGGACGGCTTCCAGACATCGGTTCGATTCCGATCACCTCCATTCACCTTAATCTCAAATTTGAAATTTCGGATTTGAAATCCTCCCGCGCTCGCCTTTGATGAACTCTCTTCCGATTGGTATCTTCGACTCCGGCGTTGGCGGCTTGACCGTCCTGCGTGCTTTACGAAGACATCTGCCGCATGAAAATCTGGTCTACCTGGGCGACACGGCGCGGGTGCCTTACGGCACCAAGTCTCCGGCCACCGTCGAGCGTTATGCCGTGGAGGATGCTTCTTTCCTTGACCGCAAGGGCGTGAAGATGATCGTCGTCGCCTGCAACACGGCCTCGGCCCTGGCTGGGGCGGAGCTGCATCGGGCGTTCAGGTTGCCGCTCCTGAGTGTCATCGGCCCGGGCGCACGGGCGGCGGCGCGGGCCACCGGCAGCGGGCGTGTTGGCGTGATTGCCACTGAGGCGACGGTTGAGAGCGGGGCTTACGCAACGCGCATCCGCGAGGCTTGTGGCAGGCGGGCAGTCGAAATTTTCTCGCAGCCCTGCCCGCTCTTCGTGCCCTTGGCTGAAGAAGGCGAGACCGATTCCGCGGTGACGCGGATGGTGGCTGAGAAGTACCTGGCTCCGTTGCGCGAGCAGCGAATCGACACGCTCGTGCTCGGTTGCACCCACTATCCGCTGCTCAAGAACGTGATCGCTGAGACGATGGGTGGAGGCGTGACCTTGGTAGATTCGGCTGAAGCAACGGCGGCGGAAGTGGCAACACTGCTGGCCGAGCAAGGGCTGCTCAATGACCGGCCTGGGCGCGGCGAGAGCCGCTTTTACGTCACGGACGCAGCGCGGCGGTTTCACCGCATCGCTGAACAATTTCTCGGAGAGCCGCTTGGACATCTCGAAGCGGTGGTGGCGTGGTGGCATGACCGACTTCAAACGCGCTGACGGGCGCTCGCCGCTGGAGTTGCGGCCGGTTCAGTTGACCACCGGATACACGAAATATGCCGAAGGGTCGGTGCTGATCGAGATGGGCGCGACGCGCGTCATCTGCACGGCCACCATTGAAGACCGCGTGCCACCCTTTCTGAAAGGCAAAGGCACGGGGTGGGTGACGGCCGAATACGCGATGCTGCCCCGCGCGACTGAGACGCGCACGCAGCGCGAGATCGGGCGCGGCGGGCCGTCGGGCCGCACGCACGAGATTCAACGCTTGATCGGGCGCAGCCTGCGGTCGGTCGTCGAGATGGCGGCCCTCGGGGAGCGTAGCGTGACGATTGACTGCGACGTGATTCAGGCCGACGGCGGGACTCGCACGGCCGGGATCACCGGCGGGTTTGTGGCGTTGGCCCTGGCCCTCAACCGCCTGCTCGGAGAAGGGAGGTTGACGCGCCCGCCGCTGCGCGACTACGTGGCGGCCGTCAGCGCGGGGGTCATCGACGGGCGAGTGCTCTTGGACCTCAATTATAGCGAGGACTCGCGGGCCGAGGTGGACATGAATATCGTTCGCACTGGCAGCGGCCACTTCGTCGAGATCCAAGGGACGGCTGAAGCCCAACCCTTTAGTCGCGCTCAGATGGATGAGATGGTGGTCGCGGCTGAACTCGGCATCGAGCAGTTGTTGGTCACTCAGCGCGCCGCGATAGAACAAGTGCTCGGGCAGACGCCGTTCCGCGCGATGCTGAAGCCGGCCGTCAGCCGGAGCGGGGTAGACTAGCGGCGGGGGAGTTCAATCGCTTGGTTATGCCATTAGGATTGGAGAAAGATTTATGAATCGTCGTCGTTGCTTTTGCTGGTTGCTGGTGCTTTCAGGCTTTACTTACTCAGGGGTCCTTGGATGGGCCCAGACCCGTGGAGAAGTCTTCGAGGACCCGGAAGGGAAATATAGTTTGGTCCTGCCTCCAGGGTGGCAGGCGATCACCAGCCGCGATGGCCTGGGGCGGACGCAGGTTGATATCGTTTACCGGGTGCGCGAAGACGGAGCGCTGAAGATCCGGCGCGTCGCGGTCGAGCCGGGGACGAAGGTCTTGGACCACGCCCGGCGGGATGAGGAACAGAGCCTGCGCTTTCAACCCGGATACTCCAAGGGGTCGATCGAGAATTTCGGCACGGGCGTCAGCGCCGCCCTCGTCTCTTATGATTTCACGACCGCCGGCCGGCCGATGGTCGGCCGCAACTATTATCTGCAGGTCGATGACCGAACCGTCTATGTGCTGCGCTTCACCGGCAACCGCAACACCCTCGGCCCGCTGCGCAACCAGACGGATGCGATGGCGCGCTCGTTCAAGGCCAGGTAGGAAGTTTTATCTCGCATCTCAAATTTCAGATTCCGGCGCTGGGAAGCGGGATTAGCTTTGAAGCGGTAAGATAGGGGAGGCTAAATTACTGCCTCCCCTTTTCAATTCAGGATCAATCACGCTGGCGGGCTGCACTCGGGAGTTCGGTGAGTTCGACGTCCAACTTCATCCGGCGGCCGTTACGCATGAGTTCAACCTGCACGTGGTCCCCAATATTTTTCCCATTGAGAATGCGGTCGAGGTCATCGCGGGTGGGCACCGGCTGGCCGTCAATACTCGTGATCACATCACCGCCGATGTAGATGATCTGATTCCCGACCTGCACCGGCTGCGTCCCGCCGCGAATCCCTGCTTGATCGGCCGCCGAGCCGCGCTCGACCTGCGAGACCATCATCCCTTGCTGCACCGGTAAATCCAGCGCGTCGGCTAACCGCGAGTTGAGCTGGTAAGAGGCGACCCCCAGCCGGGGCCGGCGGACCCGGCCGTGCGCGAGGATGTCGGGGATGACGTGCTTGGCGGTCTCTACCGGGACGGCAAAACCGATTCCCACCGAGGCGCCCGTCGGGCTGTAGATCATCGTGTTGATGCCTACCATCCGGCCGTGGGAATCAAGTAGCGGCCCGCCGGAATTCCCGGGGTTGATCGAGGCGTCGGTTTGGATCACGCCCTCGATCAGCCGCCCGGTGAACTCCGAGCGCAACGGGCGCGCCAGCCCGGAGACAATGCCCGTGGTCAGTGTGCGGTCGAAGCCGAACGGGTTGCCAATCGCCAAGACCTTCTGCCCGACGAACAGGTCTTTTGAGCCGCCCAGGGGGATGGACGTCAGATTTTCTCGCGGCGCATTGATCTTGATTACAGCCAGGTCGTTGTCCCTATCCACGCCGACGATGGTCGCTGGGTAGTGATTATTATTGGCCAGCGCCACGTCGAGTTTCTGCGCCTTCTCGACGACGTGGTAGTTGGTCAAGATGTGGCCTTCTTTATCGATGATCGAGCCTGAGCCGGTGCCTTGCTGCGGATAGACAGAGAACCAGTCTTGGACATAAGTCGTCGAAGTGATGTTGACTACACCGGGACTCATTGCCTGGTAGACTTCCGAGTTATTGCGCTCATCGGTCGCGACCGATGGGTCGGTGATGCCTTTGACGGCCGTCTCGCTACCTCTCTCGACCTTCGCGCCCGCCAGGCGCCCGAGCAGGGCGGGACCAAACTTGTTGTAGAAGACGACGGCGCTGCTGGCGAAGATGGCGGTCAAGAGCGCCAGCGCGACTAATTGTTTACCTGTGATGTGATAGGTTCTCATAAGTTTTACTCCTCCGGATTGGGTCAGGGATCATGGGAGAATACCGTGAAAACAATCGAAAAGTTCCAAAAAGTCCCTCCCGCGATTCCCCCTACGCAATCGCCTGTGACGGTGCTAAGATCAATAATCCAAATAATCGGGAGCGGTCCAATAAATATGCTTTTCCGCCGGCCAATCAATTGTATCACCTCAGCGCTGCTTTTCGCTGCCGCGCTCTGCCTGCTGGCGCCAGCGCGAGTGGCGCAGCAGCAGGAACCAAAGGCCAAGGACCAAAAGGGGCAGAAAGAGCAAAACGAAAATCCCTTGCGGATCGAGACGGAGTTGGTCCAGATCGACATCGTCGTCAGCAATCAGAAGGGCGTCCTCGTGGGCGACCTCAAGCGCGAGGATTTCGAGTTGCTCGAAGACGGCCGGCCGCAGTCGATCACCCACTTCGCCGTCGGCACCTCGAAGCGCCCGGCCACCTGGTTGACGGCCGAGCGAAAGAGCCCGGCGACAGAGCCGGCTGGCAAGGCGGTGACGACCGAAGTCCCCGGCGGGCGCTACCTGATCTTAGCCGTGGACGACATCCATCTCGTGCCCGAGAACCTGATCCTGGCCAAGCGGGCGTTGCTGCGCTTCATCGACCAGCAGATGGCGAGCGGTGATCAGGTCGCGGTGGTGACGACGAGCGGCGCGCTCGGCTTCTTCCAGCAATTCACCGGGGAACGGCCGGTGCTCGAACGCGCGATCCAACGCTTGACGGTGCAGAACCGCGCAGTGCCTCGCTCGCTCGACGTGCCGCGGATCAGCGACTATCAGGCCGAACTGATCGACCTCGGCGATCACGACGCGCTTGAACTCGCCGTCCAGGAAATCCTGAGTCAGGAAGGGCAGCCCACCGTCGACACCAGCGGCGGGGCGCAAGGGAGAGGCGGCGGCCGGAGTGGCCAGCAGAACCAGGGAGGTTTCTCTCCGGGTGAGCGTGCCGCGGCGCAGGCGCAAGCGAAGGCGCGTATGATCGTCGCGGAGAACGCCCACTTCACTACCGCGACGCTCTCAACTCTCGAAGAGGTCATCCGCAGCCTGCGCCCGCTCCCAGGGCGCAAGGTCCTGGTCCTGCTCTCGGACGGTTTCTTCCTCGGCGGCAGTCGCAACTCGAAGCATTACGATTTGCGACGCCTGACGGACGCGGCCACGCGGGCGGGCGTAGTCATCTACTCGATCGACGCGCGGGGGCTGGTGGCCACCCCGCCGGGCGGCGATGCTTCCGAGCCTTCAGGCGTCAATAATGCGCTGCTGCCTGGCATCCGGGCACGCATCGAGCAGGGCGTAGTGGAGGCCAAGCGCGATGGGCTGAACGCCCTGGCGCGCGACACGGGCGGGTTCCCGGTTTTCAACAACAATGACCTCAACCTCGGCCTGCAGCGGGTGCTCGATGACAACGAGACTTATTACGTGCTCGCCTTCGAGCCCGCGACCTCCTACCGGGACGGCCGCTTCCATAAACTCGAAGTCCGTGTGAAGGGGCAGCCGGGCCTTAGAGTGCGCACCCGCGCCGGCTACTTCGCCCCGGCTGAAAAGCTCGCCGAAAAGAGTGTCGAGAAGAAGGAGAAGTCGCCGGAGAAAGCGGCGCAACAGGCCAAGGCGGCGCGGGACGCCCAATTCCGCGCCGGCTTGGGCTCGCTCTTCCCACTCCGGGGGATCCCGCTCGACCTGGCCGCCGACTTCATGAACATCTCGGAAGCCAGCAATGTGGCCCTGGTCACCGCACACATCGATACCGCCGGGTTGAACTTCGAACGAACCAATGACCTTTACCGCACGACGCTCGATCTGGTGGGTCTGGTCTTTGACGAGAAGGGGAAGGTGGCCGGTAGCTTCACTGATCATGTGGACCTGAGCCTCAAGCCAGACTTATTCGAGCGAGTTGTTAAGAATGGCGTCAGCTACCGAAAGCTGGTCGCGCTCAAACCGGGCCTGTACCAGGTGCGGATGGCGGTACGGCAAGAGGGGACTGGCCAACTTGGCAGCGCTTCTCAGTGGGTCGAAGTCTCTGATCTCAGCAAGAAGCAACTGACTCTGAGTAGCCTGATGCTTTCGCCGGGCGGGGAGGACCTCAATCTGTCACTCCCGGCAGCGCAGCAGACGGAAGAGAAGGTCGCCGCTTACCAACCCCGCCCGTCGGAGGCGTCGCGGCGCTTCAAGCGCGGGACTAATCTCGACTTCTTCCTCTTCGTGTATAACGCCAAAGTGGACGCCAAGGGCGCAACTGACTTGGTGATTCAGTCGCAGGTTTTCTCAGGCAGCAAACTGATCTATGCCACGCCGCTCAGCCGGATCGCCCCGACCGGAGCGCCGGATGTGCAGCGTGTCCCCTACGCGGCGCGTCTGTCACTCGCCTCTTTCGACCCGGGGAACTACGAACTCCGGGCTTTAGTGATTGACCGGGCGGCCAAAACCACCGCGCACCGCCGGATCAATTTTACGGTCGAGTAGGCGGTAAGCAGTAGGCAGTAGGCAGTAAGCAGTAGGCAGTAAGCAGTAGGCAGCAAATAGATCGCTGATTATGGGTAATATCACCTCTCATCTGCCTACTGCTTACTGCCTACTGCCTACTGCTCTTACTGCCTACTCTCATCACCCTCCGCTTCTAGCTTCCTGAACCTCGGGGTGCCGCTTCACGATGTCAGCGATGGCGCGCACCTCCGAGACCATCTCGCGGAACATCTCGAAGAACAGCGCCTGCGGCCCGTCGCAGAGCGCTCGCTCCGGGTAAGGGTGTACGTCGACGAGCAAGCCGTCGGCGCCCACCGCGACCCCGGCGCGAGCGAGCGGGATCACTTTCTCACGCTTGCCCGTGCTGTGGCTTGGGTCGATGATGATCGGGAGGTGTGAGATGCGCTGGACGGCGGGGACGAGCGAGAGGTCGAGGGTGAAGCGCGTGTGATTGGCGAAGGTCCGCACGCCCCGCTCGCAGAGGATCACCTGATAGTTGCCCTCAGCCATAATGTATTCGGCCGCGAGCAAGAACTCTTCGATCGTCGCCGCCATCCCGCGCTTGAGCAGCACCGGCTTGCGTGCCTGCCCCGCGCGTTTGAGCAGGCTGAAGTTCTGCATGTTGCGCGTGCCGATCTGGATCACGTCCGCGTAGCGCTCGACCAAGTCCAAAGCCGGCTCATCGATCGCCTCGGTGACGATCTTCAGTCCGTACTGCTCGCGCACGTCGGCGAGGATTTTCAACCCTTCCTCAGCCAGGCCCTGAAAAGCGTAAGGCGAGGTCCGGGGCTTGAAGGCGCCGCCGCGGAAAAACTTGCACCCGCACTCGGCCACCAACTGCGCCGTCGCCATCGTCTGCTCACGCGATTCGACCGCGCACACGCCGCCGATGATCGTCAGTTCCTCGCCGCCGATTTCGGCGTCGCCGATCCTGATCACCGTCTTTTCAGGCCGCAGCTCGCGGCCGACCAGTTTGTAAGGCTTGGTGACGCGGACGCACTCCGCAACGCCGGGCAGGTCGGCGAAAGGCGACGGGTCAACGGCGCCAGTGTTGCCCGTGATCCCGATGGCCGTGCGCTCCGCCCCAGGCATCGGATGGGCCTTCAGGCCAAGGGTCTTGATGGTTTCGACGACGCGATCGATGTTCGCCTCAGTCGCATCGGCTTTCATGACAATCAACATAACTGCTCCCCTCGAAAATCATGGCTGCGGGCTTTTGCGAAAAGTTCACGCGGCGGTCAAATTATTGCTGCGTCCGTAGTCCGTGGTCAGTGGTCAGTTGTCCGTCGCATTGAAACTGACCACTGACCACTGACAGGGTCTTCACATTCTTTCCGGCGTCTCGATGCCTAGCAAGGCGAGCGCTTGTTCCAACCTCCGCCGTGTCACGTCCGCGACCATCAGCAGCAGCGTCCGCCGGGTGGCGTCCGGCTCACTGAGGATGTGGTAGTTGTGGTAGAACAGATTGAATTGCTTCGCGAGCTGGAAAGCGTATTTCGCCAAGTGCGTCGGCTCGAAGCCGCCAGCCGCGACTTGCACTGCTTCGTCGAGCCGGGAGGCGAAGTAGACGAGCGACCACAGGTCATTGCCGCTCTCTCCGGAAAAAAATTCATGGATCTGCGCCGCGGAGCAGCCTGCGAAATCGCCGCGCACTTCTTCGGGCACGCGCCCGAGCTTGCGGAAAATATTATTGGCGCGCACCGCCGAATACTGAATGTACGGCCCCGTCTCGCCGTCGAAGCTCAGCGCTTCTTTAAAATCGAAGGCGATAATCGAAGTGCGCGTGTACTTGAGCAGGAAGTAGCGCAACGCCGCCACGGCGATCTGATGCGCGATGCGCCGCTGCTCAGTCTCGGTGATGTCAGCGTGGCGCGACCAGACCTCAGCCAGCGCGCTCGCCTCAAGCCGGTCGATCAGGTCATCGGCTTTCACGCCCAGCCCTTTGCGCCCGGACATCCCGATCTGCTGCCGCTGCGCGTCGGCCTCCGACAACTCTACCCCCAACTCTGCTGCCGCGGCCGGCGTGAGCGTCACTTTTTCGTAGGCCAGGTGCGCGCTCCGCGCGACGCGCTCGTCGTGATCAATCGCCATGACGCCCCGCTTGACATTCTGCTGCGGATAGGACTGGCCCACGTCGATCACGTTGAGAAAGGCCGTGCCGTTGCCGAAAGACGGATGCGATGAATCAGCTTCACGCTCATCGCCCGTCGTGATCCAGACCTCGTGGCCGCGATGATCGCGGCGCAGCGGGCGGTAGTGAAAGTCGAGGCCGAGTTTGCCCAGCTTCCATAAATGATAGGCGATGTCCTTGCCGGTGTAAGTCACGGTCCCATTCGAGCGCACGATGATCTTATCAGCGTCGTGTTCGCTGGCCTTCTCCTGGTCTGCCCCCGCTGCTTCCTGGTCTGAAGTCTCGGCCCGCATCACCCAGCAACCCCGGTTGCGCCCTTCCGTCTCGTAGATGATCGCGCCGCTCGCCTTGAGCTTCTCGAAGGCACGATCCCAGAAGTGTAGATGAAGAATCTCGCTCTCACGCGCGAGCAGGTCATAGCTGATGTCGAGCCGCGCCATCGTCTCCAGATGGCAATCGACGATGCGCGAGGAGATGTATTCGGCGGCGGCGGCCGTCTCACCGCCGCCGGCCTCGATCTCGTGCAGCGTCCGAGTCCTCAGCTCAAGCCGCGACTTATCCTCCTCGTACCAGGCGCCGACGCGCGCGTAGAGGTCCCAGCAGTAATAATCGAAGCGCCCCGCTCCCTCAGCAATTCGTTTGATCTCGTCGAGCGTTTTGCCCTCAACGTGCAGGAAGCCGACGACGACATCAGCCACTTGGACGCCCGTATTGTCGATGTAATTGTGGACCTCGACGCTCTCACCAGTCGAAGTGAGAATGCGGACGACGGTATCGCCGAGCACGGCATTGCGCACGTGGCCGATGTGTGCTGCCTTATTCGGATTGATCGAAGTGTGTTCGACGATCAGCTTGCCTCCCGGCGCTCTCTCCGCGTGACCCTCCACCGCCACCAATTGCTCGAACAACTCAGCGCGGTCAAAGAAGACATTCAGGTAGCCGGCGCCTGCAACCTCGACACGGGCGACACCCGGCACCTCGCGCAAGCCATCAGCCAGGCGGGTCGCAATCTCACGCGGATTACGCTTCTCGCCGGTGGCGGCCTTGATCCGTTTGGCCAATTCAAAAGCGATGGGGAATGCCAGATCACCGAGTTCGGTGCGCGGCGGCACCTCGGCCACCACATCGTCAAGCGGCAGAGCGAAGCTCTCCCGCACCAGCGTCAGCAATCGCTGCTTGATCTCGGTGTTGAGTGAAGATGACATAGAGACAGTTTCCTTTGTCTGCTGTGCGCGGCCAGAGCTGAAACTTTTCATGGCCTTGGCCACGGCTTGAATCAAGGATTTAAGCCGTCCCGAAAGTTTCATTTGATCCCGCGGGCAGTATCAGGTGCTGCCAAGGCCCGCCATGGGCATAGCAAGATAAAAGGCTTCTATAGCATCTTTGACGCAGTGCCGTCAAAGATTCCCAGGGGATTCCAGGTGAATCCGTGGCGCCGCTTGAAAATTACTACCTGCCGTGATATACACAATTTGTCTTTGATAGTTTCTGGCGCGTTGGTGTAACTGGTTAACACGCCGCCCTCTCAAGGCGGAGAGCACGGGTTCGAGTCCCGTACGCGCTACCATTTCTTTTCTATCACTTACCGTCGGGCCAGTGAGCGATGCTCCTGGCCCGGTAACGTCTTGGTAACAAAGATCGCCAAAAACGCCGTCCAACCGATTCACCGCATCAGATAAAAAAGCCGGGCTGAGATGTTGATAGCGCGCAGCCATCCGCATTTGTGGCCGAGGATCTGAGCGACAGTGTGAATGTCCGCCCCGCTCATCCGCAGCCAGGAAGCTGCCGTATGGCGCAGATCATGAAAGTGAAAGTCTGCAATCTTCAGGCCGTGTTGTATACCATAACAAAAATATAGCTAGAGCAAAACATAGTACCCCGCTAAATGGATGCTCCAACAAACTCATCCATTTGGGAAGATCAAATAACGTGTTTGCAGACCCAATCCAGTCCAATGTTCTCTTCGCCCAAATAAAGACAGGAAAGAAGGGAGGAATTGCAGCAAGCCATTTTTTGAAGCGTGAGATTTTCACGCAGACCGGCGATGGTAACCTCTCTAACTGTGTCAAGTATGTTATTACCCGCCATAGTCACCTTTACGTTCACCCAGGAATTCATCGCGCGATTGGTCGGGGCGCGGCGCCCGCACATCAGCACGGCTATCGGCGATCTTCAGGGTGCGGGGCCGGTTCACCACCTCACTCAAACCCCATCTCGAAAAAAGTGGTGTGCGGAAGCGAGTGGACTCTCGCCTTCTCAAAGCGTACAATTGGTGCATTCCCCTACAAATGCTTTAGTGGCGTCATCGGCTCCCCGGAAGGGGGAGAGCCGGTGAGAGGTTGCGTATTGCCCATCAAGCTAGGCTGACAGCGTAGATGAGCGCGACCAGATGAGCCGTTCGGGCTGAAGCGGCCCGAAGCACAGACGCGGGACTTGGATTCCCGCGGGCGTTGCCGCCAGCGTTCATTTCCCCCCGCCAGGGCCACACAACAAGGAGGAGATGATGAATCGTAATTTGAAGTTTCGCATGACGGCGTTCGTCTTCGCGGCGATGCTCGCGGCGGCCTGCGCCACCGAATCGAAGCGGACCGAGCCGGTGACGACGACGACCGACAAGGGATCCTCGACTGCCCCGCCCGCCAAGGAGGCCGAGAAGCGCGACCAGGCACTGGTGCGCGTCATCTACGCCGTCCCCGGCGGTGCGGCGGGAGACGTCTTCGCGGACAATACGAAGGCGTTCCCCGGCGTCGCTTATAAGACGGTCACGCCGTATCGGGAGCTGTCTGATGACCGCCACGACTTCCGCCTGCGCCCTTCGGGTCAGGACGCGGTGCCGCCGCTGGCGGAGAAGAGCGAGAATGTTAGCGGCGGCAAGCACTACACGATCATTGCGCTGCCGACTGACGCGACCGCGAAAGAGGTGACTTTGAAGCTCGTCACTGACAACCTCGTGCCGCCGCCGGCGGGCACGGCGAAGGTGCGCCTCATCCATGCCTCGCCCGACGCGGGCGAAGTTGATGTTTACCCGAAGGGCAAGGACAAGGCGCTCTTCAGTGGCGTGAACTTCAAGTCGGAGACCAGCTACACCGAAGTCGATCCGATGAGCGTCACGCTCGAGGTGCGTCCCGAGGGCAAGAAGGATGTCCTCCTGACGGTGCCCGACGTGACGTTCGAGGCCGGCAAGCTCTACACGATCGTCCTAGCAGGCAAGGCCAAGGGCGCGCCGAAGCTGGAAGCGATCAAGGTCGAGGATCAACTCACCGGTCCGACCGGTCAGCCGGTCACGGCTCCGCCCACGCCAGCGGTCCCCATGAAATAGCGGGCTGGAAGGCGGAGTGGAGAAGGATGCCAAGGAGCAGACCTTTGAGGAGGGGTCCTGAGGCTCAGTACTCAAGCAGGATTACTGCGGGATTTTCATTTGCCATTTGTCGTTTGCCATTTTTCATTGATCATTGAAGGAGCCAGGCTCGGGCAATGCCCAATGAAAAATGAGAGATGGAAAATGGAAAATGAAAACCGATGACACCCCAGAGTTTTTGTGCGAGTACTGATACTGTTTGGGGGCCATTGGAGTGATATGACAGCGAAGGACGTTGTCCCAGGCGCGAAGACTCTTTTCCTGCCCGTCTGCGAGTGGTTCGGCGAGCTGGGAGTCTTTTGCGGACGACTCGTCCGGGCGGCCGTCACTCCGCCTTACGAGGGGCGGGAACTCCTGCGCCAAATGGATGAGATCGGCACGAAGTCGCTGCCGCTGGTGGCCCTGGCCGGCGCTGCCATCGGCGTGGTTTTGTCGCTGCACACGCGCGACAGCCTAATCCGGTTCGGCGCCCGCTCACTGCTCCCTACCCTCATCATCCTGTCGGTCATCAAAGAAAGCGGCCCGATCATTACAGCGCTCGTCGTCAGCGGGCGCGTGGGCGCGGGGATCGGCGCCGAGTTGGGCTCGATGAAAGTCACCGAGCAGATCGACGCCATCGAAGCCTCGGCGGTCAACCCCATCAAGTTTCTGGCCGCCACCCGGGTGCTGGCCTGCGTCTTGATGCTGCCGCTGCTGACGATCGTGGCCGATTTCTGCGGCATTATGATGGGCTGGGTAGCCAACCGGCTGGTCGAGCCGATGTCCTTCAAATATTACATCAAGGAAGGCTTCGAGCTAGTAGAGTTCAGCGACCTGCTGCCGGCCACTCTCAAGGCTTTAGTCTTCGGCCTCTTGATCGGGCTGGTCGGCTGCTTTCAAGGGATGCGCACCAAAGGCGGGACCGAAGGCGTAGGGCGGTCGGCCACCAGCGCCGTGGTCATCTCCTCGCTCTTTGTGATCCTGGCGGACGTGGTGCTGGTGCGGCTGATCATCTTGTTATTCCAAAAGCAATGATGGAGACCGAGAAAGAATTGGGCGACGACGGAGACAAAAACGGCGGGGGAAACAATAACGGCGGGCCGGCCGTCCGGGTTAAGGCGTTGCGTAAATCCTTCGGCCAACAAACGGTCTTGGACGGAGTTGATCTGGAAGTGAAGCGCGGCGAGACGGTGACCGTCCTGGGCCGCAGCGGGACCGGCAAGAGCGTCTTGCTGAAATTGATCATCGGCTTGCAGAAACCGGACGCCGGCTCCATCGAGGTCCGCGGGGAAGAGGTCACCAATCTGCCGCTCGACCGGCTCAATGAAATTCGGAAGAAGGTCGGCTTCCTGTTTCAGCATGCGGCGCTCTACGACTCGCTGACGGTGGAGGAGAATGTAGCCTTCCCGCTCAGGCGCCATACGGAGATGGCTGACGACGAGCGCAAAGATCGCGTGCGGGAGCTGCTCCAGCGCGTGGGAATGGAGAAGGACCTGGAGAAACTGCCCGCGGACATCTCCGGCGGCATGAAAAAACGAGTGGGCCTCGCGCGCGCCCTCGCCCTGGACCCCGAGATCATCCTCTTGGATGAACCCACGGCCGGACTCGATCCGATCACGGCCAGAGAGATCATCGAGCTGATCGCAGGAATGCAGCAGGAGCGCCAAGTCTCCGCGCTCCTCGTCACCCACGACATGCGCAGCGTCGAAGCGCTCGCCGACCGCGTGGCGCTGCTCGACGCAGGGAACATCAAGGCCGAAGGCACGCTCGAAGAGGTAAGAAAAAGTGACGACCCGTTCGTCTCGGAATTTTTGCAGGAGAGCTTTTAGGAGGAGTTATGTCTAGAAACGCGCGGCTAGGGATTTTCATTCTCGGGTCGCTCCTGATCTTCGCGACCGCCATCTTCATCATCGGCAATCGGCAATTCGTCTTCAGCCGCACCTACCACCTCAACGCCCCGTTCGACAACGTCGCCGGCCTTGACGACGGCGCCGTGGTGCGTGCTGGGGGCGTGCGCATCGGGACGGTGGATCAGATTCACATGCCCCGCCGGATCGGCGACAAAGTGGTGGTGGTGATGAAGCTGGAGCACTCGACGCGCGAGGTGATCAAGAAAGACTCGGTCGCCTCGATTGAGACCGAAGGGCTGCTCGGCAATAAATACCTGTCGGTCTCCTTCGGGTCTGAAGGAGGCGAGCCGGTCCGGGACGGGGATACGATCCAGAGCCGGCCGCCCCTGGATTACGCCGATCTCGCGAAGAAGGCCAACGAGATTATGGACACGACCAAAGTGGCCCTGGGCAATGTGGACGCGGCGACTGCCGACATGAGGTCCATTACGGCTAAGATCAACCAAGGTGAAGGCACCGTGGGGGCGCTCGTCAACGACAAGCAGGTCTATCAGAATCTCAACGCGACCACCGCCGAGGCCCGCCGCACGGTGGCCGAGGCGAAGGTCGGCGTGACGTCTTTCCAGGAGAACATGGAGGCGCTCAAGCATAACTTTTTCTTCCGCGGCTTCTTCAATAAGCGCGGGTATGAGGATGCGGCCGAGCTGACCAAACACGAGATCGCCGCGCTGCCGGGCCGCCCCGCTCTCAAGAAATTCATCTTCAACGCCAAAGACCTCTTCGACAAGTCCGACACGGCCAAACTGAAAAAAGAGAAGTCACTAGACCAAGTGGGCAGATTTCTCGAGAGCGCTCCCTTCGGCCTGGCTGTCGTAACTGCCTCCACCGGTTTAGAAGGGGAGAAGGAGAAGAATCTCACCCTGTCCCAAGCGCGGGCGATGGTCGTCCGCCAGTACCTGGCCAAGAAGTTCAGAGTCGATGACGCCCGGATCAAGACCAAGGGGTTGGGTGAGACCACCGAGACCGACCCGAGCAAAGCCAACCGGGTGGAGATCATCGTCTACCCAGGGGGGCCGGAGAATCAAATCGTCAAAACCGGAGAAGCGAAGAACCAAAGATGAGCGAGGAGTCGGCCGCTGCGCAGCTCCGGGTGATCGCGCGAAAGGAGCGTTATGAAGATCTTGTTAGCCATAGATGATTCGCCGTATTCGTCAGAGGCCGTCAGGGCAGTCGCGGCCCGGCCTTGGCCGCCCGGCACGACGGTGCGCGTCCTCTCAGCCGTTGAGCAGATTCCGCCGCCGGCCGCCGAGTTGTGGTATGACGCCGGTGGTGATCTCGAACGGGCGCGGCAAGAGCTGACCAAACGCGCCGAACAACTCACGGCCCGCGTGGCCGAGTCGCTCGCCGCGAGTGGCCTCGCAGCCGAGCCGGCGGTCCGTCAAGGCGACCCGCGCTCAGTGATTGTGGATGAGGCGAAGGAGTGGGGGGCCGATCTGATCGTCCTCGGCTCGCACGGTTACACGGGCCTCCAGCGCCTGTTGTTGGGCAGCGTCGCGCAATCGGTCGTGAGTCACGCGCCCTGTTCAGTCGAGGTCGTGCGTCAGAAGGCGGTCGCAGGCTGAACACTGCTCGACGGCAATTTATTCACGGGTGTGTGACCGCCGAGAGTCGGTCATGAGGATCAGTGGAGTATCGGCATGAACAGTGAGGGTGAGACCAATCCGATCCTGCCCGATGAGCCGGTGCCGCGGCCTGAGGAGCCACGCCCGAATTTGCCTGATGAGCCGGTGCCGCAGCCTGGAGAGCCGCATCACCATCCGGCCGAGCCACAGCGGCCGATCCCCCCGCACGACCCTGGGCAGCCTGAACCCTCAATCCCGAAGCCGGTGGTCATCCCGCCAGAGATCGAGCCGACGCGCTTGATTTGAGCGCTCATTCGGATTTCTACTTACCGCTCTCTGTCTCGCCCTGGCGATCTCGGGAGGAAGAGGAAGCGCCGGAGCTGCTCCGGGTCGAGTCGCGGCGTGTCGTTGGGAGAGGCGGAGATGGGGCCGGGCGCGGAGCCCGCCGCTGGCAGCGCCGTGCCGAGCGCGCGCTCCAGGTCAGTGAGCGCCGTGTAGTAGTCGCGGAGCGCGTCCTGATAGCCGGTCTGGTTCTCGATCAGCCGGCGCTGCTCGTTGACAATCTCAAAGACCGAGAACTCACCCGCCGAGTAGGCGAGGCGGACCGTGCGCAGATTCGCCTCCGCCCGCGGCACGATCTGGTTGGCGTAGAGGGTGAGCGCCTCGGCCGCCGCACGGTAGCGACTGTAGGCGAGCGCCACGTCGCGCTTGATGGTCGCCTCCAGGAACTCGCGTTGCCGCTGCGCCTGTGTGCGCTCGCCCACCGCCTGAGCAATCTGGCCTTGGTTTTTGTTGAAGACGGGCAGGTCGATGGTGACGCCGAAGGTGAGCGAGTTCTCGATCTGCGACACAGGACCCGTGCGGAGCACGTCCGGCAGGTCGGTGATCCGCCTCACGCGCGAGTAGGTCAGCGAAGTGCTGAGGTTCGGTATCGCCTGCGACTCGGCGAGCCGGATGCGGGCCGCTCCCAGTTCCTCGCCGAGTCGTGCGGCCTGCAAATCGGGACGCTCGCGCAAGGCGATCTCGGTCAGTTCGGCTAAAGATAGGTCGAGCCGCGGGCGCGCCTCGGCGAGCGGCGCGATGCGCAGCGGTTCGGTCATCTCCAGACCGGCGAGCGCCCGCAGCGAGATGAGCTCGCCTTCGAGGTCGGCGCGGGTGCGCAGGGCCTGCGCCCGCAGCCGGTCCGTTTCGTTGCGCACCAGGTTGAGGTCAAGCGGGGCCGCGTCGCCCGCATTGAGCCGCACGGTGGTGATCCGCACCTGCTCTTCCAGGGCGCCGATCAAGCGCTCAAGCATGTCGAGCTGCCGGCCGGCCGCGAGCGCGCGAGCGTAAGCGGCCCGGACTTCGGCCGAGACCTGCCGTTCGAGCGCGAGCACCTCGGCCTTCGTCTGCGCCAGTTCGAGTTCGGCGACGGCCATGCGCTTGCGGCGTTTGCCCCCAGTCTCAAAGAGCTGCGCCAGGCTGACCTTGAGATCGGACTCGGGCTCAGGCGCGGCACTGAGAAAGCGTGTCGAGCCGTATTCAGCGGCGAGCTGTGGGTTCGGCCTGAGCCCCACCTGGATCAGCTTCCCTTGGGCGATGGCCAGCCGCTGTCGGGCCGCCACGAGGTCGGCGCGACGCTGGAAGGCTGCGTCCATCAGTTGCTGGACCGGGAGCCCTGAGGGCGCGATGAACTGCGACGAAGAAGTCTGCGCCGGTTGTGTCGCGGACAGACTCGCGTCGGGCGTCGCGGGTGGCTCGCCTTTGGGCGAGGCAGGCTTTTGTGGCGTCGGGTTCGGTGTTTGCCCCGGCGCCGGTGGCGCCAGGAGCGAGGCGACAATCATCAGGCACAGACGTCCGCAGGTTGATACTTTCGGGTTGCTCAATCTCATCTCGACTACCTCTTCAAAATTCGCTTCATCGGTGTGGCACGGGCGAAGGATTTTCTTCCTCGATCTGCTCTCCCTCCGGCGCGATCTTTTCTTCCGGCGCGACGGGCCGCCCGAACTTCAGGTAGAGCGTCGGCAGCACGATCATATTGAGCAGCGTCGAGGTGATCAGTCCGCCCAAGATGACGACCGCCATCGGCTGCTCCAATTCGCGTCCCGGCTTGCCGGCGCTGAGGGCGAGGGGCAGCAAGCCCAGCCCGGCCGTGAGCGCCGTCATCAGGATAGGCGAGAGCCGCTCCATCGCGCCGCACACGACGAGGTCGCGCCCGAAGGCCACCCCTTCTTCCGCCATCAAGTGGTTGTAGTGCGTGACCAGCATGATCCCGTTGCGCGTCGCGATGCCGAAGAGCGTCACGAACCCGACGAGCGAAGCCACCGAGGTCTCCCCGCCGCCGGCCAGCACGACCGCCGCCACCCCGCCGACGAGCGCCAGCGGCAGGTTGGCCATCACCAGCAACGACTGCCGGAACGAGCGGAAGGCGAGGAAGAGCAGCAGAAAGATGCCGACCGCGGCCGCGCTGCCGAGCAGCAGGATCTGGCGCCGCGCGGCAGCCTGCGCCTCGTACTGCCCGCCATAGACGACGTAGTAGCCGGTCGGTAGTCGCACCTGCTCGCCCACCCGGCGCTGAATGTCCGAGACCACCCGCGTCAGACTTCTTTCACCGGCCACGTTGCACGAGACGACGATGCGCCGCTGGGCGTTCTCGCGGTTGATGAGGTTCGGCCCGTTGACGATCTGAATCTCGGCCAGGGCGCCGAGCGGGACCTTTGCCCCGCCCGTCGGAGTATCGACCAGCGTCTCGCGCATCGCCCGCACGTCCTGGGCCTGGCTGGGTTCATAGCGAACGACGATGGCGAAGGATTTCTGCTGCTCGAAGACCTCCGAGACTTTCGTGCCGAAGAAGGCCGCGCGGATCGTCTCGGCCAGGTCGGCGCTGTTCAGCCCATACAGGGCGAGCGCGTCGCGGTTGAACTTGACGAGCACCTTGGGCACGCCCGTCTGCTGCTCGACGCTCAAGTCAGCCACGCCCGGCACGCCGGCCATCGCCCGCTCGATCTCGCGGGCCTGCTCCGCCAGCACCTCCAGCTCCGGCCCGAAGAGCTTCACCGCAATCGTCGCCCTCGTGCCGGACAAGACTTCTTCAATCCGCTCGGAGATGAACTGGTTGATGCTGAAGCTGAAGCCGGTCAGGCCCTGCAGCTTGCGACGCACATCCTCGATCACCTCCTCGCGCTCCCGGTCGCTCTCCTTCAAGTTCAAGTGCAGTTCGGTCGTGTTCGGTCCGAAAGGGTCTTCGTTCAGTTCGGCGCGGCCCGTTTGCTGCGCCGTTTTGACGACCTCAGGCACTGCGGCCAATCTCCGTTGCGCGATCGCCCCCACCCGCATGGACTCTGCCAACGACATGCCGGGCACCCCGACCATGGTGATGATCAGATTGCCTTCGTTGAATTCCGGCAAGAACTCGCCGCCAAGGAACGGCAGCGCCGCGAGCGCCAGGGCGAGCAAGATCACGGAGACGAAGATGACCGTGCGCGGGTGGTCGAGCACGGGGCCAATCACGCGGCCGTAGACGCGCTTGAGCAGGCGCACCGTCCGTGTCTCTGCCGACGCCGCCTTGGTCCGAGCAATCGCTCCCGGCAACAAGAAGTAGCAGAGCGCCGGCGTGACTGTGAGCGCGACGACGAGCGAGGCGAGGATCGCGATGATGTAGGCGTAGCCGAGCGGCGCGAAGATGCGGCCCGCGAGCCCCGAGAGCGAGAAGATCGGCAGGAAGACCAGGGCGACGATGACCGTGGCGTAGACCATCGAGCCGCGCACCTCGCTCGACGCGTGATAGATGACCGAGAGGGGCGACGGGGGAGGGAGAGAGGGGGCGAGGGGGAGAGGGGGAGAAGAGGAGAGAGTTGCCCCATCGTCATGCGGTCGTGTCGCCCTATCCCTCAGTCTCCCCGTCGCCCTCTCTCCCTCTCTCCCTCTCTCTCCCCCTCTCCCCCTCGCCCCCTCCGCTTCTAAGCGGTGCTCGCGCAACCGGCGGTAGACGTTCTCGACGTCGATGATCGCGTCGTCCACCACTTCGCCGATGGCGATGGCGAGGCCGCCAAGCGTCATGGTGTTGATCGTCGCGCCGAACCAGCGCAGGGTGATGATCGCCACGAGCAGGGAGAGCGGGATGGCCGTCAGACTGATGACTCCCGTCCGCCAACTGAAGAGGAAGAGCAGGAGGACGAGCACCACCAGCAGCCCGCCTTGCAGCATGGCCCAGTTGATGTTTGCAACCGACCGCTCGATGAAGTCGGCTTGGCGGAAGATGCCAGCATCCATCACCACGTCCGCCGGCAGGGCGTGGCGCAGAGAGTCGAGCGCCGCCTCGACCTCTCTGGTGGTCGCGAGCGTGTTGGCCCAGGGCTGCTTGAGCACGATCACGATCACGCTCGGGGAGCTGGCGGTCGAGGAGTCGCCCACCTTGTACTCCGGGCCGAAGCGCACCCTGGCGACCTGAGCGATCTTCACCGGCACGTGGTTCTTGACCGCGACGACGGCCTGCTCCAGATCGCCGAGCGTGCGCACGCGCCCTTCGCCTTGAATGACCATCGTCTGTCCGGCGGTGTCGAGAAAGCCGGCGCCCGCATTTTGATTGGCCCGCCGCGCGGCATTCATCACCTCTTGGAGCGTCACGCCGTAGTCTTTGAGCTTCCCTGGATCAACGACCACCTGATACTGCTTGACCTCGCCGCCGAAGATGACGATTTGCGCCACGCCCGGCACGGCTAAGAGGCGCGGGCGGATCGTCCAGTCGGCGAGCGTGCGCAGGTCCATCAGCGAAGTCTGCCCGGCGATCAAGCTGATTCTGAGGAGCGTGCCGACCGGGGGGCTGATCGGCATCATCTGCGGTTCGTCGGCGCCTTGCGGCAGGCGAGTGCGCGCGATCTGCAACTTCTCGTTGACCAGTTGCCGCGCCAGGAAGATGTCGGTCCCCGCCTCAAAGACGCAGGTGATGACCGAGAGGCCGACCGCGGAAGAAGAGCGGATCGTCTCCAGGTCACTCGTGCCGTTGAGCGCCGTCTCGATGGGCAGGGAGACCAACTGCTCGACCTCTTCGGTCGAGAGGCCCGGCGCCTCGGTCTGGATCACCACCTGCGGCGGGGCGAAGTCCGGGAAGACGTCGAGCGGCGCTCGCCTGGCCGTGCGCACGCCGAAGACGACGAGGAGCGCAGCCAGGGCGAGGACGACAATCCGGTTGCGGAGTGACCAGAGAATGACGCGGTTGAGCATCAGCGCTTGTCCCCCCCCACTTCGCTCGGCATCTGGCCCGTTCGCGCTTCACTGCGCAGCGACGCGGCGCCGACCGAGACCACCCGCTCACCCGCCTGAAGCCCGGAGCTCGCGACCACCTGCTCGCCGCTCCGCTCGCCGGTCGTGATCACGCGCCGGCGAAACACTCCCGGCTCACTCTCGACGTAGACGGCCTCCTGATTCTCTTCGTGGAGCACGGCCGAGGCCGGGACCAGCAGCGCTTTGGCGCTCGGCCCCGTCAAGATTCGCGCCTCGGCACTGAGGCCGATCTTAAAGCTGCCGTCCGAGTTGGTGACGGCGTAGGTGACTTTGACGGTGCGGTTCTCCGGGTCAACGATGTTGCCAACGTTGATGAGCGTGCCGGCGTAGGTCCGCCCCGGGCTGGCGGGCGTCGTGATCTCGGCCCGCTCGGCCCGGCGCACGGACTGAAGCTGGCTCTCGTGGACCGCTACCTCGACCCAGACGCTCGCGAGGTCGATGATGGTGAGCAGGCTCTTGGACGGCTCAATTTGCTCCCCGGCGGTGAAGTCGGTCGCCACGACGGTGCCGGAGATGGGCGCCAGGATCGGGGCGCGCCGCGGCCCCGGATTCTGCTGCGAGATGATTGCATCGTACTGCGCCTTGGCGCGCCTGGTTCCTTCGAGTTTCGCTTGCGCCTGCTCCAGATTGAACTCGGCGGTCTGGAGCTGCCTGAGCGGGATCGCCCCGCCTTCGTAGAGTTGTTTCGCCCGCTCAAGCTCAGTCCGCCGCCAGCCGACCTCCTGCTGCGCCTGCACGATCTCGGTCTGGAGCTGTGCGGCCTGCGCCCCGAACTGCGTCCGCTCAGAGGCTGGCAAGAGTTGCTCGACCTCGGCGACGACCTGCCCCTTCTTGACGAAGCTACCGACGCGGGGGACGCGGGCCGGGTCAGCGATGAGGCGGCCGGCGAAAGGCGAGAAGACCTGCGCTGCGCCCCCCGCCCGCGCCCTCACGCGGCCGATGGCGGTGACCGTCGCAGTCAGGTCCTGTTCGATCACGGCGGCGGTCTGAATGCCGTTGGCCTGCGCCCATTCCGGCATCAGGCGGATCGAGCCGTCGGGTGCGACCGTGGGCTTGGCTTGCGCCCCGCGCGTCGGCTCGCGCTCCTCTTTTGACGCGCATCCCGGTTGGCTGGCGGTCAGGGCCAAGACGAGCAGAGCGGTGACATAAGTATGTTTACGCAAGGCGTGATTCCTTTGCTTACCACTGGTGGTGGGACAAAGACGGCTATTACTACTATCGCCCATAGTATTTCAGATGACAAAATAACTCGACCGGTGCGGACGAATCAATATCGCGAGCGGGAGCGAGCGCAACTTCACAAAAAGCCCGATGCGGAAGCCACGCTCGCTCCCGCTCGCGGGACTGACTCGAAGACTATTTTGGGGGTTCCAGCGCCTGATTGACGCGGCCGAGCAACTCGCGCAGTTGCGCGAGGTCAGTGCGAGGCACCGCCCTCAGAATTTCCTCGATGTCCGCCGCATGCTGCGGGGTGATCTCGTCGGCGAAGCGGCGACCCTTCTTGGTCAGTCGCACCTTGATGCTCCGCCGGTCCTCGGGGTGCGTCTCGCGGTAGACCAACTCTTCAGCCTCCAGCCGGTCGACGATCCCCGTCAGATTGCCGGAGGTCACGATCAGGTGCCGGCTCAGCTCGCTGAAACTCATCCCGTCTTCGGCCCGCGCGAGCTGCGCGATCACGTCGAACTGCGGCAGCGTGCAGCGCCGTCCCATCCGGCGCCGCACCTCGCGCAGCACCAGGTTATAGCTCTTCACCAACCGCACCCAGGCGCTCAGCGCGAGCCGGTCTTCGCTCACCGCCCGGTTGCGTTTCGCCGGCTGTGTCTTCGTCTTCGTCATCGGGGTCATCAGGCTGCGGTGGGGGCGGACGACTCGCGCCAGTGGTCATAGGCGGCGATGAACTCGGCGTCCCGCTGCTTCAATTTCTCGTAGTCGATCTTCTTACTCCGGGTCATCAGCTTGTAAGCGAAGGGCAGGGGATCCAGATGCATTTCCTCCCGCACGTCTTCTAACCAGAGAAGGCTCGAATAAGCCGCCTCTTGCAGCTCTTCGACAATCGGCCTCCGCACCCTCTCAAATTCGCGTAGCGCCGCGGCGACCTCCGCCTGCGCGGCGAAGCAGCGGGCCAAGGCGATAGCGTCTTCCAGGGCCAGCTTGGTGCCTGACCCGATGGAGAAGTGCGCCGTGTGCAACGCGTCACCGAGCAGGACCGCGTGCCGGTGGCTCCAATGCCTGTTCTTGACCAGGACGAAGTTGAGCCACTTGACAAAATTGTTCGCCAGCAGCGGCTGCCCGGCCAAATCCGGCTGGAAGACCTCCGCCAAATATTCGCAGGTGGCGGCCTCGGACTTCTCGGCGAAGCCGGCGCTCTGCCAAGTCTCCTCGCCGCATTCGACGATGAACGTGCTCGTCGTCGGATCGAACTTGTAGGAGTGGGCGATGAAGAGTCCGGCCTCGCTTTCGCGGAAGGTCAGCGTCAGCCCGTGGAACATCTGGTGCGTCCCGAGCCAGAGATATTTATTCCGGCGCACGTCCAGCGTGGGCTGGAAGAACTGACCGTAGGTGCGCCGCACCAGGCTGTTGGCCCCATCGGCGCCAACCAGCAGGTCGCAATCATCTAGCCCGCCCAAGGCGGAGAGCGGGGTGTGAAACCGGACCTCGACGCCGAGGTCCAGACAACGCCGCTGGAGAATGTTGAGGAACTTGAGTCGCGCGATGCCGGAGAATTTGTTGCCCCGGATCGTGACTTTCTGGCCTTGGTGGACGACATCGACGTTATCCCAGATTTCGCAGCCGTTGATGATCTCGGCGTAAGACTCTGCGTCATCCTCTGCGAGGTAGGAGAAGGTCTGATCAGAAAAAACGATGCCCCAGCCGAAAGTGTCATTGGGCCCGTCCCGCTCCACGACCGTGATCTCGTGCGCCGGGTCGAGCTTCTTCATGAGGATGGCGAAGTAGAGCCCCGCCGGTCCGCCGCCAATGACGTTGATCTTCATCTTCCTTACCTCAATCGTCCCGGTCTGGCTGGTCCGGCCGGTCCGGCCAGTCGGGAATGACCGCCAGCCCTTCGATCTCGACCTTGGCGCGATTCTCTAACAGCCCTTTGACTTCGACCAGCGTCATGGCCGGGTAGTGCCGGCCCATATGCTTGCGGTAAGCCTCGCCGACGGCCCTCAGTCGGCCGGCGTACTCGCGCTTGTCGGTGACGTAAAGGCGCATCTGGATCACGTGCTCGGGGCTCCCGCCGGCCGCACGCAGGACGGTGACGAAGTTCTCCAGCGCCCGGTCGAACTGCGCGGCAAAATCATCGCTGACGATGCGCTGCTCGCGGTCCCAGCCGACTTGTCCGGCGATGGCCAGCACCGAGCCGCTCGCCTTCACGCCGTTGGAATAGCCACGTGGGGTGCCTAATTCATCCGGGTTGATGATCAAGGTCGCCGGCTCCTCGCTTTTCTCTCTGCCATTCATACTTTGGTCCTCAACGGCACCGCGGTCGGGATTTGACACTCGACCAGATCGGTCGAGAACGAATGCTTGCCGGCCGCGTCATAAGCCTGGACGTAGTAAAAATAGGTCCGCCCGCCCACCACTTCAGTGTCACGATAGTAAAGACGCGGCACCGCCTTGATCCGCGTGAAGCGCACTTTGTCGGTCGAGCGAAAGATGTCGTAGCCGGTGACCGGTCGCGCATGCTCCGCCTGCTCCCATTCGAGCTTGATCGAGCCTTTATATTCGTAGGCCCGCAGCCTGCCGCCATGCGGCCAACGCGGGCGATCCGCCGCCTCGGTCGGCAGCGGCGCTTGCAAGCTGCCCTTCGGCCAGAGGTAGCAGACGACGCGCTTGAAGTTTTCATCAAGCGCCTTGCAGACGTTGCAGTAGATGCACTGGACGACTTCATCGGCGCGTCCCTCTCGCACCTTCTTCGGCCAGTCAGGGTCAGCCAACAGCGCCCGCGCCATCCCGATCAGGTCTGCTTTCCCCTCCTGCAAAATTTCTTCGGCCAGTTGCGGCGTCGAGATCTTACCGACCGCAATGACCGGCGTCTCGTAGCCGTGCGCGGCGAGATGCTTCTTCACTCCTTCAGCTAGGTAGAGGTTGTGCGCGTCCGGGTAATTGGCGCCGGGCATGCAGCGGTCGCCGCTGAAGCCGGTGTAAGGATAGAGCGGCTCGCCGACTTTATGGATCGCGTCCTCGAACTTGCCGCCGGCCGAGAGGCTGACGTAGGCCACACCGAGTTGGGCCATGCGCAGGGCAACCTCGCGCGAATCGAGCAGCGTGAAGCCGTGCTTGATGCATTCTTCGCCGAGGAACCGGACCCCGACCGGGAAGTCATCGCCCACCTTCTCGCGCACCCGCTCGACCACCTGGCTCGGGAGCCGCAGCCGGTTCTCCAGGCTCCCGCCGTATTCGTCCGTCCGCTGGTTGCGCCCGGAGAGGAATGAAGCGAGGGTGTAGGCATGCGCCATGTGCAGTTCGACCCCGTCGAAGCCGGCTTCGCGGGCGCGCGCCGCCGCGTCGCCGTAAGCCTGGATGATGAACTTGATGTCGTCGCGCGAGAGGTCTTCGACCTTCTGCCGCCAGCCGGAGCGGGCGATCTTCAGGAAATGGATGATCTGCGGGAAAATCTTCGAGGGGCTGAGCTGGTGGACCTCGCGCACCAGGTCGCGCAACGCCGGAATGAAGCGGTCTTCCGAGAGGCGCAGCAGCGGCCCCGACTTGGCCGCGTGCACCGCCATCGCCTCCATGACGATCAGCCCGACCTCGCCCGCCGCGAACCGCAGATACCGGTCGCGAATGTCCCGGTTAACATAGCCGTCCTCCCCCGAAAGCCTCGTGACCATGGCCGGCAGCACCACCCGGTTGGGCAGCCAGAGGCTGTTGATTTGGAAAGGTTCGAACAGCTTCATCTTTCAAGTTGAGATATTTTAAATCTAAAATATCGAGGTGAAAAATAACACCGCGGCCGGCCGATGTCAACAACCTGGGAGCGCACGCTTCCAGCGTGCCAGTCTTCGACCAGTAGCCACCTTCGCGAAGGCGGGCACGCTGGAAGCGTGCGCTCCCAGGAGCATGAATAGACCCTGCGTCAGACCGCCGAAAAATAGACTTGAGCTTTTCCCCCGCCACGTTATAATGCGCAGCAGCGCTCGGGCGGAATCCACCGCGGCGCCAATCTGCCTGGCCCGGCTCTCAACCACACCCGAAACAATCCAGCAAGGAATCCCCCCATGAACAGAGACGAGTTCGAGCGCCATCGCTGGTACTGGCTGCGGGCGATCATTTTGGGTTTAGTCTTGGCCCTCAGTTGCGCTTCACTCAGTTGCAAGTCCGGCAAGGCCACGGCCGAAGAGGAGGCTGAAGACAGCGAGGACAAAGGAGCAGAGAGCGCCGCGAGCGGGAAGAAGGCTAAGGCGAAAGACGAGCACAAAACAGACGATAAGGCCCAGGCTGAGAAGCAAGCTCCCGGAGCCAAGGCGGAAGACAAAAAATCGGCGACCGGAGACAAGCATGCCGATCAGGCGCCCAAGCACGAAGCGCCCAAGCCGCCGATGTCGCCGGAGCAAGCCCTGGCCCGCCTCAAGGCCGGCAACGAAGCCTTCCTCAACGGCTCGCTTGGCATCAGCCATTTGACCGCGGAACGCCGCTCATCGCTGGCTGCCGGTCAGCATCCCTTCGCGATCATTCTCTCCTGCTCCGATTCTCGCGTCCCGCCGGAGCAAGTTTTTTCGCAGGGGCTGGGCGATCTCTTCACCGTGCGAGTGGCGGGCAACATTGCCGACCCGGCGACAGTCGCTAGCATCGAATACGCCGCCGCGCATCTCGGCGTCCCGCTGCTGGTCGTCATGGGGCATACCGAGTGCGGCGCGGTCAAGGCCGCCATCGCCGGGGCACACGACACGCCGAGTATCATTGAACTGGTCAAGGCCATCCACCCCGCGATTGAGGGCCTGCCGAAAGAGGCGCTAGCCTCGGACACCGAACGCGCCGTGCGCGCGAACGTCCATCAGGTCCGCGGTGAGATTATGCGTCAGAGCCAGTTGCTCAACGGGCTGGCGCAGGAGAAGAAGCTCAAGCTGGCGGAGGCGGTTTATGACTTGAAGACCGGGCAGGTCAAGTTTCTCAAGTGACCGCCGGCGAGTCCCGGTGAGGAGTGAGTCGAGTTCAGCAAAGAGCCGCCCTGGCGCGGTTTTCGTGCCGCCTGGCGGCTCACTTCATACCGTTGCGCTACCGGACAGCTTTCCCCACCGCGCTGGCAATCGTAATCTTGGTCGTGCCGTTGTCCTGCTCCTCGATGGTGATGGTCTTCAGGGCATGTTCCGTCGCGACCTTGAGCACGGCAGTGTGTTTCTCTTCGTCCGTGCTTTCGACCGCCGTCACTTTGCTGCCGAGTTTGTCTTTGTAGAAGGTAACCACCTGATCGAGGTCATCTTCGGTGGTGAAGGTGGCGACGCTGAACGAACCGCTCTTCTCTTCAGACCCGCTGAAGCTGACCGAGCCACTGCCCTCGGCGGCCTGGGCGCCCGGATAGATCGGCACGCCGAGCTGCTCTTCGGAGAGCTTGCCCTTCGACGAGATATTCAATTTGCCGCCCGGCAGGTTGACCGAGACCTCCGCTTGACCGTTCGGCCCTTCCTTGACAGAGAAGTTGTTATGGACCGCCCGCTTGACGAAGAAGACGAGGCCGGCCATGGAGACGACGAAGAGGGTGAAGATAATGCCGAGGGTGATCAGCACGACCTTCAGTGCCCCACCCGACTTTCGCGGCGGCGCCTGCGGCATCACCTCTGCCGGTGAGGGTTGCGGCACCAGTGCGCCACACCCTTGACAGAATTTCCCGCCGGTCCGGATCTGATTCCCACAATTCGCACAGTAGATCGCCATGATTGCCTCCCTTGATTGAGCCTTTAGAGTTTGGTCTTGATGCCAGTGAAATATCGTCCCGCCGAAAATGGCATCCGTCTTCAAGGCCGACCATTCCGGCCTTCGCTAATGTAGCGCTCGACTACAGTGATGAAAGTGTTCAGCCGCTCGTCAGTCCGCCGCTGCGATTCCAAGAGCTGTTGTTGGCCGTCAGCCAGCTTCTGCACAATACCAGCCAGCACGTCGAGAGATCGAGACTGTGTTTCGCTGGTTTCCTTGAGCGTCCGTACATCCTCAGTCAAATTCGCGATGTCAACCGTCAATTTGGCGAGTTGCTCTTCGGTGCGGTTCACTCGGTCGATGGTTTGATCCAGCTTCGTTGTCGTCTGGGCTTGCTGCTCAACGATGAACTGCATCGTCCTTTCCATCTCTTCATTGGTCATGGCTGTGATCCTCGCGCGAGTGAGCGCCCTAGCCGGCCTGCTGCCTGGCGAGGTCGCCGATCACGGGCAGCTTGTAGGTTTCCTTGTTGTATGCCTTATACATCATAAACAGCCCCAGCAGAAGGGAGCCGAGCCAGAGTACCCGGTGCAGCAAGAAAGTGAGCCCCCACGGCAGAAGAAATCCTAGGGCAGAGATCGCGACCGACAGGACGATATAGGCGACGACCAGAAAGATCTCTTGAAACGCCTGGAAGCGCACAAATCGGTCTTTGTTGTAAGGGTTCAGCACCAGGAAAATGATCGCCACGATCCACCCGACCCAAGGAATGTAGCACAGTGTCCCGGCCACGTTGGGCTGCAAGCCCGCGCTGGCTGGTGGGGCCTGATATGGCGCTGGCTGATAGGCCGGCGGCTGTTGGTACGATGGCGGCGCTTGGAAAGACGGGGGCGGCGCTGTGAAGGGGGGCGCCGCTTGCGGCGGTTCCGTTTGGGCTATCTTGGCCCCGCACTTATTGCAAAACTTCGCCCCCTCAGCCAATGTGGCGCCGCAGTTCGTGCAGAATTTCATAGCATCCTCCCTCGCAGACTTAGTTTTGAATTGAGTCCTCTTTGTGTCTGGCTCACTCGCGTCAATCGTCTTCGGGATGAGGGTAGAGGATGGGTATTTGATTGTCAACGGACTCATCCCCCGTGCCCGGCGCGGAGGTTGACCGCTGCCGGCTCCCTCTCCCGAAAGGGGGCGGCCACCGGTCGGCGGCGGCCACGATAAGCCCTCGGGCGCGGAATTTTCTGATGAGGGTTGCGCGACTTGTCCTTACCCGGACCACTTGGTATACTGCTTACCCACATTATCACGAAATAATCAACCCGATTCTGTCTCAGACAAATGATGATGGGCGAAGCATAAGTCGCAGCCTGCGGTAGACTCACGAAGTCATTTACAGAATGGAGGTCGCTAATGAGCAGTTCCGATGACAGACCCGACACCCCGAATTCCGGCGTGTCGCGGCGTAACTTCCTCAAGGGCACAGGGCTTGTCCTCTCCGTCCCGCTCGTGGCCGGAGTGCGGGTGGTGGACGTGGCCGGGGCGGAGGTCAAGGTCTACGGCCCCGGCAAAATCCCGATCACCCTGGAGATCAATGGGGCCAAGCGCACGACGAGCGTCGAGCCGCGCGTGACCTTGCTCGACACGCTCCGCAACGAGCTCGATCTGACGGGCGCCAAACGCGTCTGCGACCGCGGCACGTGCGGGGCCTGCACCGTGATTGTGAACGGCAAGCCGGTCTACTCTTGCTCGATGCTCGCCGTCGAGGCGCAGGGCAAGAAGATCACTACCGTCGAGGGGCTGGAGCAGAACGGCAAGCTACACCCGGTCCAGCAGGCCTTCATCGATAACGACGCCCAGCAGTGCGGCTTCTGCACGCCGGGCTTCGTCGTCGCGTGCAAGGCTTTCCTTGACAAGTACCCGAACCCGACGCCTGAACAGGTGGCCAAAGGCTTGGGCGGCAACACCTGCCGCTGCGGCACCTACATGGGCATTAAAGCGGCGGTCGCCCAGGCCGCGCAGAACCTGAAAGGAGGTAGGCGCAATGGCTGAGTATAAGTGGCCCGATGCCGACAAGCGCAGTTTGATCGGCAAGCGCATCTCGCGCATTGACGGCCCGGCGAAAGTCTCGGGCAAGGCCAAATACACCTACGACATCAAGCGGCCGGGGATGCTCTACGGCAAGATCCTGCGCTCGCCCTACGCCCACGCCAAGATCGCGAGCATCGACACCTCGGCGGCCGAGAAGATGCCGGGCGTGAAGGCCGTCAAGGTCATTCAAGGGCCGGGCACTGAGATTCAGTGGGCCGGCGATGAGATCGTGGCCGTCGCGGCCATCGACGAGCCGACCGCCGAGGACGCCGTCCGCGCGATTAAAGTCGAGTACCAACGGCTGCCTCATCTCGTCAACGAGGCGGACTTCTCGAAGGTCCCGGAGGACCGCCGCCGGGTGAGCGGCGAAGAGAACGCGGGCGATGTCGAGAAGGCTTTCAAGGAGGCTGATGTCGTGGTCGAGGGCGTCTACGGCACCTCGGCGATCACGCACTGCTGCCTGGAGAGCCACGGCCAGATCGTCGAGTGGGAGGACGAGAACAACGTGCTCATCCACCCGTCGACGCAAGGCGTCTCCACCATCGGCAATCAGTTGGCGCAGGGGCTCGGCATCCCGGCGGGCAACGTCCACTTGAAGATGGACTACATCGGCGGCGGCTTCGGCAGCAAGTTCGGGATTGACCGCTGGGGCGTCGAGTGCGGCAAGATCTCGAAGATGGCCGAGGGCAAGCCGGTCAAGATCATGCTCGAACGCAAGGCCGAGTTGATGGTCGCCGGGATGCGCCCGTCGGCTTTCGCCCGCGTCAAGGTGGCGGCGAAGAAGGACGGCACGCTCACGGCCTGGGAGTCCGAATCCTGGGGCACGGCTGGCGTCCAGGGCTTCGCCATCATCAATCAGTTGCCTTACATCATCAAGAATCAACTGCCCAACCGGAAGATGCGCCACATCGCCGTCGCGACCAACACCGGGCCGCAGCGGGCCTGGCGCGCCCCGATCCATCCGCAGACGTGCCTGATCACGATGGCGGCGCTCGAGGACCTGGCGGCGGCGCTCAAGATGGATCCGCTCGACTTCTTCCTGAAGAACATCGAGCTGACCGGCATCCGCGCCAACGTCTATCGCGACGAATTGCTCAAGGCCGCCGAGATGATCGAGTGGAAGAAGAACTGGCACCCGCGCGGCGAGGGCGGCAAAGGTCCCATCAAGCGGGGCCTGGGCCTCTCGATCCACACCTGGGGTGGTGGTCCGCACAACAGCGAGTGTGACGTGACGATCAACCCGGACGGCTCGGTCGAAGTGAAGCTAGGAACGCAGGACCTGGGCACTGGGACGCGCACGGTGATCGACATCGTCGCGGCCGAGACCTTCGGGCTCCCGCTCGAAGGCGTGAAGGTACTCATCGGCGACAACCGCTACCCGGTCTCCGGCGCCTCGGGCGGCTCGACGACCGTCGGCGGCGTGAGTTCTTCGACGCGGCGTGCCTCGGTCGATGCGCTCAATCAACTCTTCGCGAAAGTCGCGCCCGCGCTCAATGCGCAGCCGGAGCAGCTCGAAGCCGGCGGCGGCAAGGTCTTCGTCTCTTCCGAGCCGAGCCGCAGCCTGACCTGGCAGCAGGCGTGCGCCAAGCTCGGCACGCAGCCGATCACCGCGCGCGGCAAGCAGCCGGCTCCGAGCAGTGCTCCTCTCGCTTCGAGCGGCGTCGGCGGCGTGCAGATGGCCGACGTCTCGGTCGATGTCGAGACCGGCCTGGTCAAGATGAACAAGATCGTCTGCGTCCAGGACTGCGGCCTGGTCATCGACCCCAAGACGGCCGAGAGCCAGGTCTATGGCGCGATGATCATGGGCGTCGCCTACTCGCTCTTCGAGGAGCGCGTCATGGACGACAAGACCGGGACGATGCTCAACCCGAACATGGAGTTCTACCGCCTCGGCGGGATCGGCGACATCGGCGACATGAAGGTCCACTTCATGACTGGCAAGGGGTACGATGAGCGCGGGCCGGTCGGGCTCGGTGAGCCGCCCACGGTCTCGCCCGGCGCGGCAATCTCGAACGCCGTCGCCAACGCCATCGGTGTGCGCGTGCCGGAGTTGCCGATGACGCCCGAGCGCGTCCTGGCCGCCCTGGAGAAGAAAGGAGGCAGCAATGCGAAGCTTTGAATACGCCAGCCCGACCACCAAGGAGCAGGCCGTCGCCCTCTTGGACAAAACCTGGGGCCAGACCGAGATGCTCGCCGGCGGCAGCGACCTGCTCGCCCTGATGAAGGACGAGATCCTGACGCCGAAGCGTGTGATCAACATCAAAGAGATCAAGGAACTCGAAGGCATCAGCTTCACGCCGAGCGCGGGCCTGCGCGTCGGGGCGCTGGTGACGCTCGACCAACTGGCCGAAAACGCCCTCATCAAGCAGCACTACCCGGCGCTCCATATGGCCGCGGAAGAGGCCGCGAGCCCGCAGATCCGCAACGTCGGCACGCTGGGGGGGAACCTCTGCCAGCGCCCGCGCTGTTGGTATTTCCGCAGCGGCTTCGGGCTGTTTGCGAAGGATGAGGGTGGCGAGCTCGTGCCCGCGGGCGATAACCGCTACCACGCGATTCTCGGCAACGACGGGCCGGCTTACTACGTCCACCCGTCGAGCATCGCGCCGGTGCTCATTGCGCTCGCGGCCAAGGTCAAAATCTACGGCTCGAAGGGCCCGCGTCAGGTCTCGGCCGGCGAGTTCTTCGTCGTCCCGAAGTCCGAGGATGAGCGCGAGAACGTGCTCCAGCCGAACGAGATCGTCACCGAGATCACTCTGCCGCCGCCGGGCGGCGTCAAAGCCGCAAACTACGAGGTGCGCCACCGCGAGGTCTTCGACTGGCCGCTTGCCACCGCCGCCGTCGCGCTCACGATGAACGGTAAGACGGTGAAGTCGGCGCGCGTCGTGCTCGGTCACGTGGCTCCCATCCCGTGGCCTTCACCGGAGGCCGAGCAGGCGATCATTGGCAAGATGATCACCGAGGAGGTGGCGGCCGAAGCGGCGAACGCCGCCTTATCGAAGGCGAAGGCGCTCAGCCGCAACGGCTACAAGATTCAACTGGCGCGCGTCGCCGTCAAGCGGGCCATCTTGCAAGCCGCCGGGTAAAGACGAAAGGCGAAAGGGGCAAGGCGAAAGGGTAGACACCGCACTTTCGCCTTTCGCCTTCACCCTTTCGCCTCACACTGGAGGTGAATGACTATGAACACCATCGCTGAAATGTTCGACACGAACCGCCCGAACCTTTGCGCGTGCCTGCGCTGGAAGGGAATGTACATCTGGGCGGAGGCCGATCCGACCGTGGGCCATGCCGGCGATACGGCCTTCTGGTGCTCGCACACGCAAAATTGTTTGGGGCCGGACGGGCAGGTGGCCGAGCCCGGCTTTTGCTCGTCCTCGGACCGGTCCTGTCACTGTCTGGACCTCACGCAGGCTTGACGGCGGCGCCTGCCAACAGGCACTATGGTTAAGGGCGGGGCTTCACTCCCCGCCCGGACCCTGAGCTTTAAGGAGAACTAAATTATGCGTAGACTATTTTGGGCTGTGATGACGTGTCTGGGCCTGATGCTGCTGGTGACGGCGGCGCAGGCGCAGGAGATTTATGGCGAGTACGTGGAGACGCGGAGCGCCGATGTCTACACCGGCCCGTGCATTTCCAATTCGGAAGTCGGCCTCGGGGGCAACCAGGCCATCGTCGCCTGGCGGGTGCAGAAGGGAAGCTGGGGCGGCGTCAAACTCGACGGCCTCAGTGTCGTGGGCGTGGCCAAAGCCTCGGCGACGCTCGGCGACCCCTACAACAACCCTTACCCGGCCAAGGCCGTGTTGATCTTCGACGAGAAGGCCAGCCCTGAGCAGCGTGCCGCGCTCCGGCAATTCGCCCAGGCGATGTCCGGCGAGTTGCTGCAGAATGTCGTGCGCACCGAGGCGGCCCCGATCAGTATTGAAGTCAAATACCACGGCGAACACCCGATGGCGGGCGAGGTGCAGGCCGGCAACCTGGCGAGCATTCGCACCCGCATGCTGTCGGACAAAGATCACCTCTGCGGCAACGAAGAGGTCGCTTATGCGCCGCTCGCGAAGACGACCCATGCGATGCCGGCCGTGGCGCTGGTGGATCAATTCAAGGGCGAGGGCCTCGGCGTCTCCTGGACGCTGCATGAGAAGCGTAGCGCCTTCGTCGGCAATTTCGCTCGCTAACGCCAAGAGGAACTGGCCACAGCGAACACCTGGAGCGCCGAAGGTCGGAGCAAACATTGAGGGATGTTTGCCCCGGTCTTCGTCCTCTGCGGTGTGCTCTGTGGCTTATTTTTATTTTCGAGAGGTTTGATGATTCGTCAGTTGATCGCTGCCACCATTCTCCTCGTCTTGGTCCCGGCCGCCTGGGCTCGAGACGGCGGCTACAAAGTCGAGTCCATCGACGCGCTCACGGCGCCGCAGGTCTCGGAAGCGGTGCGGGGGGCGCTTGAGAATAAAGGCGTGCGTGTGGTTGGGGCCGACGGCAAGCCGCTGTGTGAGGTCTGGCTGCGCAAAGAAGTCCCGGCGGGCAAAGGCGAAGTCTCCGGGGCCATCTTCGGCCAGATCCCGGAAGGCACTTTCGTCGGCGTGATCAACTTCCCGTCCCCAGCTTCGGATTATCGCGGCCAGGGGATTAAGGCCGGCTACTACACGCTCCGCTATGGGTTGATTCTGGTCGACGGCAACCACCTCGGCGTCTCGCCCAGCCGCGACTTTCTCCTCATCTGTCCGGTGACTGAGGACAAAGACCCGAACGCCCAGTTCAAGCCCGAAGATACCATCAAGCTCAGCCGCACGGCTGCCGGCACCACCCACCCCTCGCCCTGGAGCTTGGTCCCCGTCACTTCAGCCGAGGGCTTGCCGAAGGTGATCAAGGATGAGCAGGAACACGTCATCCTCCAAATCAAACTGACGACCAAATCAGGTCCGCTCCCAATCGGCCTCACCGTAGTCGGAAAGACAGAAGGCTGAAGAGAGTAGGCAGAAAGCAGTAGGCAGTAGGCAGCGAGATGTTACTTCCCTTTCGCTGCCTACTGCCTACTGCTTTCTGCCTACTGTTTTAGACCAGGGCGATGTCGAACTGCTCCTGGTGCACGGTCGGGTCGCTCTTGATCGTGACCAGCCCGCCCAGATACGCCTCAATATCGGTGAACACATCACGCTCGGTCGCGCGCAGCGCCTTGGCCACCTCCGGGTTGACGCGCAGGATGACCTCCGTGTGGCTGTCGATCTGCTTGGAGATGCGCCGCGACTCGGCGAGGATTTCGTAGCAGACCGTCTGCGAGCTCTTGACCATGCCCGCCCCGCCACAGTAGCTGCACGGGCTGCAGAGCGTCCGTTCGAGCGATTGCTTGACGCGCTTGCGGGTGATCGCGACCAGGCCGAAATCATTGAACTGGAGAATCTTCGATGGCGAGCGGTCGGTGCGGAGTTCCTGCTCCAGCGCTTGCATGACTCGCGCGCGGTTGCGCCGCTCCTCCATGTCGATGAAGTCGAGCACGATGATCCCGCCGAGGTCGCGCAGGCGGATCTGGCGGACGATCTCCTTGGCCGCTTCGAGGTTGGTTTTGACGATCGTGTCCTCCAGGCGGTTCGAACGCCCGACGAACTTCCCGGTGTTGACGTCGATCGCGACCAAGGCTTCGGTCTGATTGATGACGATGTAGCCGCCGGATTTGAGCCAGACCCGCGGCTTGACGGCCTTATCGATCTCGGCCTGGACGCCGTGCTCCTCGAGGATCGGCGTGTCCTTGGTGTAGAGCTTGACGCGGCGCACGAGCCTGGGCGCGAAGCGATTGACGAAGTCAACGATCCGCTCGTACTCGAACTCGTTGTCGACGCGAATCGCCGTGAACTCCGAGGAGAGTTGATCACGCAGGATGCGCTGCACGAGATCGAGGTCGCGGTGGACGATGGCCGGCGCTTTGGCCCGCTCCGCGCGGCGGCGGATATCGGTCCAGGTGCGGACCAGATACTGCATGTCTTCGCGCAACTCTTCGTTCGTCCTCCCGTTGGCTGCGGTGCGGACGATGAAGCCGCCGCCGATGCTCTCCTCGGCCCGCAGTTGGTGCAGCGTGCGCTTGAGGCGCTGCCGCTCATCATCCGTCCCGATCTTGCGCGAGACGCCGATGTGCTCGACCGTCGGCATGTAGACGATGTAGCGCCCCGGCAGCGCGATGTGCGAGGTGATGCGCGCGCCCTTCTGAGCAATCGGCTCCTTCGCGATCTGGACGAGAATCTCCTGGCCCTCACGCAGCAGGTCGGAGATGACCGGGCGATGGTAGCGCCCGTTGGGCCGGGGCGCGGCGGCGGCCGGAGAGGGGGCTGGCGTCGCTGCCGCCTCCTCTTCGCGCTCTTCAGCGTCAACGGCGCTGGTCTCGGCCTCACCCGTGGCATCGGCCATCGTCGAGCGCGGGCGGAAGCCCTGGCGGCGGCGCCCGCGTCCGCCGCGCCGCGTGGCAAACTCTTCGCGGCGCGACGGCCCGCGCAATTGTGCGCTCGCGTCTTCAAGCGGCGTCTCCTCGGCCGGCGGCTCTTCGCCAGACTGAGGGGCCAGGCGGAAGCGATCTGCCTGAGTCTGGTGTGGCGCCTGGTTATGTACCTCGTGGGGCTGCGGGAGGTGGCCCTCGCCCTCCTCGGCCCCCTCGCTGCTGGCTTTGCCCTCCGCGGCGCCCTCTGTCGCGCTCTCCTTGCGCGCCTCGCGGGATGAGGCCGAAGTGGAAGCGTCGGTTGGCGCCATGCCCCAATACTCAGCAGCCTCCGCCTTCGAGGTCTCGATCTCGGCCTCGACCGGGTCGTCGCTCACCCGCTCGAAGTCTGAGGCGAGATTGAGTGACTGGCGGAGCGACCCGACATGAACCTCGGGTGTCGGTTCGACATCCAGTGTCGAGGTCCGGTACTCCTCAGCGTGGATCCGCTCGGCGATCTTCTCTTGGACGATGGCGTCCTTGAGCAGGTCGCCTTCCATCATTCCGGCCTGGAGGTCATCGTCGGTAATGCGCTCAAGGGGTTCATGCTGGACTAATACCAGCGGTGTGTGCGCGAAGGCGGGCTCCTCAGTTGCTTCTCGCGCCTCAGGCCCGATTTTAGCTGCTGGTACCTTGACCGGCTCTTCAGCACGTTTGCGGCGCGGACTGCCGCCCCGTCGCCGACGGCGGCCTGTCGGCTCCTCTTCCGCCGCACCTTCGACCGCCGCCTCGGCGGGCGCCATCGCCCTTGCAGCGGGTCTGCCTCGCTCTTCGGTCCCTTCCGGTTCGACGTAGCGCAGGCGCTGCCGCCGCCGCTGTTGCGGGCTCTCCTCATCTGGCGGCCCGGCTGCCGCCTCCTCGTCAACCTCCCCGCCGATGGCCGCGATTGGCTCAACCGGCTCTTCATCTCCCGCCGGCTCGATGACCGGCTCCTGGCTGATCTCCTCGATATGACGTAGCGCCGCTTCCCTCAGAGCGGCTTCTTCTTCGTCTTCCAGGTCAGATGTGGCGGCCTCCGCCGTGATAGCTTCGCGAGCCGGGCGGGCGCGCTCCGACCTGGCCGGCCGCTTGGCCTCTTTGCGCTCTTCGGCGAAGGCGCCGTCGAACTCATCCTCTTCGAGGAAGTCCGAGACGTAGAGAAACGAATCGCGCTCCAGGCCGATGTCGACGAAGGCCGACTGCATGCCGGGCAAGACTTTCATCACGCGGCCCTTGTAAATGTTGCCGACGATCCCTTGATTCTCATCGCCGCGTTCAACGTAGAACTCCGTGACGACGTCATCTTCGACAATCGCAATCTTCTTCTCGCGCCCATTGACGCTGACAATTAATTCTTTAGCCATTCAATTCTCCTGTGTGTGGCGGCGCGCGCTTGTGAAGCGCCCTGGCGTTTTCGGCGCCGCTTTAATCCGGCGGTCGTCTGGGGCATCTTGAATCGTGAGTCCTTGATTTCGTCTTGAGAATCGCGAGTCCAAAATCAATCGATTCAAAATTACCTTGCTCCCGGCCGGAGATGTGATCTCAAAATTAGCCGCGGGCACACCACAGCCTCTCCTCTCACGCTGACTTGGGGTGAGAGGGTAAGCTGCAACGCGGCACCCGCAGGCCGCAGGTGGTAGCTCGCCTCGCGCTCCTATGCGAGGAGCGCCACATCGGCGACGCTAATGCTCTGTTCATTAAGGAACTCGTTTCTCGCGCGCCAAGTAGAGTTTTGAGTTTCGAGTTTCAGGTTTCGAGTTCAATCTCGACAACTCGAAACTCAAAACTCGAAACTCGAAACTGCGAAAGCGCACATCGGGCGCGAACTCACAGTCAGCCGATGATTTTCAACTCCACTGTCGCGCCACGCGAAAGGCAATCCGATGCCCCTCGCCATAAATCTCGCACTAGTTGACAAAGCGGTGCAGGCGCACGTTCAGCGCCAGCCCCAGGCCGAAGAAGGTCGCCAGGACTGACGTGTTACCCGAACTCACGAGCGGCAACGGGATGCCCATCACCGGGAGCAGTCGTAAAACCATGCCCACGCTGATGGCCACGTGGTAGAGCAGCAAAGCCGCATACCCGCCGACGAGCAAGAGTCCGGTGCGGTCGCGCGCCTGGCGCGCGATCTGAATCAAGCGCGTGATGATGACCAAATAGATCGTCAGGGCGAAGATGCTGCCGACAAAGCCGGTCTCCTCGCCCACCAAAGCCATAATAAAGTCCGACTGGACCTCAGGGATAAAGCCGAGCGGCCCCTGGGTCCCGCTATGGAGCCCTTTGCCGAAAAGCCCGCCCGACCCGACGGCGATTTCCGACTGCTGGTTCTGATAGAGGTACCGCTTGTCCGCCAGGTCGGGCCAGAAAATCACTTTGATCCGCTGCGCCTTATAACCCTGGTCGGCCTTAATATGCGGCACGGCCAGCACGACCCCAATGACCGCGACGGCCGCGAGGGCCGCGATCCAACTCCAACGCAGCCCGGCCAAGAAGAGCATCGCCGCAATGAAGGAGAAATAGCTGAGCGTGCTGCCGGTGTCGTGTTCGAGAAAGACGAGCCCCGTCGGCACCGCCCAAATCAGGCCGGCGATGATGACGGTCCGCAGATCGAGCGGCCGCTTGCGCACCCCGGTCAGGAAGAGCGTCAAGAGGAGAATAGTGAAGAGCTTTGCCAGTTCCGACGGCTGAATCGTGAGGGCGCCCAGGGGGAGCCAGCTCTGATTCCCGTTGATCTTCTTGCCGACGAGGAGCACCAAGATGAGCAGCACCAGACCGACGGCATAGAAGACGGGAGCCACGCTGATGATCTTGCGGTAATCGACCAGCGTGGTGGCGAACAAAATGAAGACGCCCACGCCGAGCCCGATCAGGTGCTTCTGCCAGAGGCCGGGCAGCGACTGCGCGGCTTGCGCGCTGGAGATCTCCACGGCGCCAAAGAGTCCCAAGGCGAGCGTCAGCGCCAGCAACATCCAGTCAAAGTCTGCGAAGTATCTGCGATTGAGCGCAACCATAATAATCAGTGATGGGTGATGAGTGATGAGTGATGAGTCGGATGAGTTTTTCACTCATTACTCATCACTCATCACTCATCACTGTTTCTTTGCCACCTCGGCCTGGGTCTCATCCAGGTGCCGCGTCCGGCGGTAGTAGGCTTCGTAGATGGCTTTAGCCTTGGGCGCCGAATGCGTGCCGCCGAAGCCAGCGTTCTCCGTGAGAATGACACCGGCCATCTCCGGTTCGTCGCGCGGCGCGAAGCTGATGAACCAGGCGTGATCCTTAGTCTTCGCCCCGGCCTTATCTCGCGAGGCAACCTGCGCCGTCCCGGTCTTGCCACAGATGTCGAAGCCTTCGACCCGCGCGTTACCACCGGTGCCGCCGCCTTCATTGACGACGCTCCACATCCCACTCAAGACCACCTGATGGATCTCCTCGCTCATCGGCACGTCGAACTTGTTCTTGTCTTCGTAGCGCACCTCGCTGTGGTAATTCCCGTCGCGGTCGATGCCGGCCACGCCCCTCAGCAGCAGGTGCGGCGTCAGCATGTGACCGCCGTTAGCGAGGGCGCCAACGTAGCGCAGCAGTTGAATCGGGGTGGACGCATTCATGCCCTGACCGAAGGCGGAGGCCGCCATGTCATAGTCCTTCCACCTCGCCTCCCTCTGCACCAGCTCCTCATCCTTATCTGTCCACTCGAGGTCTTTCATCTCCACGCCCGTTCGCGCGGCCTTCTGCCGTTTCAACTCGGCGCGGATGATGGTTTCCTTCGTCGGGCGGGTGGGCGGTGTGCCGGCCCGCTCGTTCGGCAGATCAACCCCGGTGCGTTGGCCGAAGCGGAACAGGCCGACCCACTTCTCGAACCTGTCGACGCCCATCTTCAGGCCGAGCCGGTAGAAGTAGCCGTCGCAAGAGCGCAGGATCGCGCGATGGATGTCCGGCATACCCTCGTGCGACATCGAATGCATGAGGCGGTCGCCGAGTTGGATGTCGCCGTCCTGAATCTTCGAGTTGGTGGGCGTGATGACGCCCTCATTGAGGGCCGCGACCGTCGTCATCAGCTTCCAGGTCGAGCCGGGCGGGAAGGCGCCCTGGATGACGCGGTTGTAGAGCGGCTTGTCCGGGTCTTCGTAGAGATCACGGATCTCCTGCTTGCCTTCCTGCGTCTTAGCGCGCTGGGAGAAGATATTGGGATCGAAGGCCGGACGGCTGACCATCGCGAAGACTTCGCCATTGTTCGGGTCCATAAAGACCAGCGCCCCGCGCCCCACGGGCATCGTATCACCTTGCGCCTCGGCATCCTTCTGGATGTCGAAGTCGAGTGTCGTATAAAGGTCGCGCCCCGGCACCGGGGGCGTGCGGTCGATCTCTGACTGAATGCGACCCTTGCTGTCGACGATGACTTTGCGCGCTCCGTCTTTGCCGGTCAGAATCTCATTGTAAGTCCGCTCGATGCCGCTCTTGCCGACAAGGTCCCCGAGCTTATACCCCTTCTCTTTACTGTAGCGCCCACCCTTCAATTCATCCGGGCTGACTTCCCCGACGTAGCCGAGTGCGTGCGAAGCGAAGGTCTTGTGAAGATAGAGGCGCTGTGGCGCCTCCTCAGCGCGCAGCTCCGGGTACTCATACTGGTGGGCATCGACCCAGGCGACGTCGGCGGCCGAGGCCATCTCTTTGACAACGATCGATTCCCACTTGGCCTCGAATTGAGCGTCCCGGAAGCGCTTTTCGAGCCACTCGCGGTCAATGCCAAGGTTCTCGACGAGCAGGTCCGTCTCCTCGGCGAAGCTCTTGACGTCCTTCCGGCTGAGCACGACGTTGTAAGAGGTGCGGCTGGTCACCAGGACTTTCCCCTGGCGGTCAAAGATCGTCCCGCGCCGCGCCGGGATCGGGAGAATCCGGATGCGGTTCTGCTCAGCCTGCTCGGCATAGGCATCGTGGTTCATCACCTGCAGCCACCACAGCCGCCCGCCGAGGATCAGGAAGACAACGAGCGTGAGGTAGCGCAGGATCTCGAGCCGGAGCCCGGCCTGGCGCAAATCCTCAAAAGTATCGAAGCCTGGTTCACTCTTCCCTGATTTCATCGTTCCCCACCTCCTCTGATGATGGCCGACGAGAGGCTTACTATCGGCCAGCTAGATTATATCATTTTCTTCCACCGCCGCCGCCGCATCCCGCGCATGGCTTCAGCCCGGCGCGACCGTTGCCGCACCCCGGTCTTGAAGAGCCGGTCGAGGGCCAGAAAGAGCGGCACTGAGACCGCGAGATTAGCCAACAGATTAACTCCGATGGCGAGCATCAGCCCGTTGGCCTGGTATAGAGGCAGATCGAAACCGAGCATCCGGTAGAAGGAGTAGATCGTGAGGGTGTTGATGACGCTGGCGCCGGCTAAAGTCATCAACCTGACCAGCACGCCTTCGACATAAACCTTCGAGGAGATCCAATAGGCCAGGTAACCCGCCAGGACCTTGGCCAAGCCGCTGACCCCGATGGGGCCGATCGACGAGGCGTCCTGCAAGACGCCGGCCGCCGTCCCGGTCAGCAGCGCTTGCGCCGGGTCACGCATCAGGCCGATGTAGACCGTGACCAGCAGCAGCCAGTCCAGATGACCCAGCCGGGGCCAAGTCTTGGGTAAGGTGGTCTGCGCGAATGCGGCTACCAGCAGGCAGCCCGCGATCTTCATGACCCGCGCCGAACTATGTGTTTCTTTCTCCAACGCCGCTCTTCTTCTTAGAGGCTAGGGGCTAGTCGATGCTCACTAACCCCTAGCCTCTAGTCCCTGATTTTATCGTCTTCTCCGTTCAGGCGGCTTGCCTTGCTTCTCTTTTTCCACTTCGAGGAGTTCGCTGACCGAGGCGCGGACTTGCTCCTTGCTCACCAAGAGCACGCTGACCAGTTCGAGCTTGGAGAATGGGGTCACCGGCTCAACCACGACTGCGGATGGCGCTTCGGGCGATCCGGTCTGAATGCTCTTGACGCGGCCGATCAGCAGCCCCTTCGGATAGATGCCGTCTTGACCGGACGTGATCACGGTAGTGCCCGGCTCGATCTTCTCCGTCACCTCGACGAACTTCATCTCGCACAGGGAGCTGTTTTTGCCTTTCACCACGCCGAGCATGCGCGAACCGGTCAACTGTCCGATGATCGCCCCGGCGCCGTGCCGCTCGTCGGTGACGAGCAGCACGCGGGCCGCGTTCGGCGCCACCGAAATCACGCGCCCGGCCAGGCCGCCCTCGGGAGTAATGACTGGCTGGTCCTTGCTGACGCCGGAGAAGGAGCCGCGGTCAATGACGACCGTATTGAACCATTGGGTGGCGTCGCGCGCGATGACCCGCGCCAGGACCTTCTGGTAAGGCTGCGGCGATTGCCAGTTGACGAGCGCGCGCAGTTGCTCCGCCTGCTTGACCTCCTCCTGCGCTTCGAGCAATTCTGCCCGGATCTGGTCGCGCTCGGCGCGCAGTCGCTCGTTCTCAAATCCCGAATCGCGCAGGTCGAAGTAATGATTCCACACGTGGCTCACGCCGGCGACGGCCGTCGCGGTGGCCCATTGGAACGGCGCGAGCACCGTCATGAGCCAGACTTGCGCGAAGAGCCGGTTGGCCTTGTCCGGCGTGCGATTGAGCGACACCGCCGCCATATGCGCGATGAGCAGAATGGCCAACAGCAGCGTCGGATTCTTCCTGGCACTATCCCTGAAAGTTACTGGCATGATCTGGAGTCTGGAGTCTGGAGTCTGGAATCGTTTGGCTCATCGCATCGATGACTCCAGACTCCAGACTCCAGACTCCAGACTTTTTAGGCCGGCAACGTCGTGCTATCCCAGCGCACGCGGCGCAGCAGGTTGAAGTCCGAGAGCATCGTCCCGGCGCCGAGCACGACTGAGGAGAGCGGGTCTTCGGCCATCGAGACCGGCAGCCCCGTCTCCTGCATCAGCCGCACGTCGAGCTTCTTCAAGAGCGCCCCGCCGCCCGTGAGCACGATGCCGCGGTCGACGATGTCGGCCGAGAGTTCCGGGGGCGTGCGCTCCAGCGCCACCCGCACCGCGTTGATGATCGTCGCCACGGAGTCGGCCAGCGCCTCGCGGATCTCCTCGTCGGAGACGACGATCGTCTTCGGGATGCCCTCGATCAGGTTGCGCCCCTTGATCTCCATCGTCATCTCTTCGTCCAGGGGCGCGGCCGAGCCGAGCTCGATCTTGATCTGCTCGGCCGTGCGTTCGCCGATCAGCAGGTTGTACTTGCGCTTGATATACTGCGTGATCGCCTCGTCCATCTCGTTGCCCGCGACGCGCACCGAGCGCGAGTAGACGATGCCTGAAAGCGAGATCACCGCGATGTCGGTGGTGCCGCCGCCGATGTCGACGATCATATTGCCGTGCGGCTCGGTGATCGGCAGGCCGGCGCCGATGGCCGCAGCCATCGCCTCCTCGACGAGGTAGACCTCCGAGGCCTTGGCCCGGTAGGCGCTGTCTTCGACCGCGCGGCGCTCAACCTGGGTGATCTCCGAAGGGATGCCGATGACGATGCGCGGGCTCACCCACTGCTTGCCGTTGTGAGCCTTGCGGATGAAGTACTGCAACATCTTCTCGGTGACCTCGAAGTCGGCGATCACGCCGTCTTTCATCGGGCGGATGGCGACGATGTTGCCCGGCGTCCGGCCGAGCATCTCCTTCGCCTCTTTCCCGACAGCTTCGACTTTATGCGTCAGCTTGTTGATCGCGACAATCGACGGCTCGGAGACGACGATCCCGCGGCCGCGCGCGAAGACCAGCGTGTTCGCCGTGCCCAAGTCAATCGCCAAGTCGCTTGAGAACAGACTGAAAACTGAACGTAGATTCATTTAGTTTGAACGACAACCTTTCCGGGGAGTTGATGAGTGATGAGTCATGAGTTAAAAGTGCTGAGTGGAAAGTAAAAAGCACCAAAACTTTCTACTTTCTACTTTTTACTTTCCACTCGTCACTCATCACTCTTGTTTCGCCAGCTTCACATTATTCTTGTTCGCCGCCTTCGCCTCATACATGGCGAGGTCTGCTTTCTCGATCAGGTCGGCCGCCGTCTCGGCGTGACCGGGGTAGGCCGCAATGCCGAAACTCGCCGTCAGGTGGAAGCTCTGGCTGCTCCCGCCGCTGAAAGTCCGCTCGGCGATGCGTCGGCGGATGCGCTCGGCCGTCGCGACCGCCTTGTCAGCGCTCGTCTCTGGTAAGACGATGGTAAATTCGTCGCCGCCGTAGCGGGCGACGACATCCGTCTCGCGCACCGAATCGGCCAGGAGCCCGCCCATCTCCCGCAGCGTCTCACTGCCGACGCGGTGCCCGTGCCGGTCATTGACTTGCTTGAACCCATCGATGTCAATGAAGACGACTGAGACCCGCGACCCGTAGCGGCGTGCGCGTTTGATCTCGTTCTCCAGGAACTGGCGCAGGAAGCGGCTGTTGTAGAGCCGCGTCAGATCGTCCTGCATATACAAGCGCTCGGCCCGCGCGAACCGCAACGCGTTGTTGAGCGCCGTCGAGGAGATGCGCGAGAGTTCCCGGAGCATCTGCTCGTCGAGCACGTCGAACCCGCCGGACTCTTCGTTGCGAATCGCCTCGACGACGCCGACGACTTCGCCCTCGGCGATCAGCGGCAGACAGAGCACCGACCCGGCCGTGCGCTTGCGGCCCCCCGCCGGGTCTGCCCCTTCGGCCTCGTTCTGATTGAACACCGCGATCTCTCCTTGTTGCAGCGCCCGCTCGAGGAGCCCGGGGCCGTTGACCGCGAGGGTCAGCGACAGGGGGCGCGTCCGCACGCCCTCCGAGAGCGCGAGCTCGAGAAACTGACCGTCGTCGGAGATCGTGTAGAGCAGCCAGCTATCGGCGCGGACCCACTGCTGGAACTCCTTGAGCACGGCGCCGGCCACGCGCTGTTGGTCGAGCGAAGCGTGCATGCGGCTGACGGCGTTCAGGAGGCGTTCGAGCCGCACCATCTGGGTCTCCGCGGTCCGCCGTTGCTCAGCATAGCGCAAAAAGAACGGCAAATGAAGCGCTGCCTCATCAACTCGCACATGCCCGTGGTAGCCCGCCTCGCGGGAGGCCAAGCTGAGGAGCGCCTCGGCCGCGCCGCCGTCGGGCTCACCTCTTTCACACGAGACGAAGAGGGCTTCGGGCCAGATGGTGCCCAATTCGCGACGCCGGTCCTGCGCCTGTCGCGCGTCCCGAATCTCGCAGACCACCATATCGGGCGCTGGGGTTGAGGCCTGCGGCCAGGACGTGGGGCAGGTGAGCGGCTTCACCTCAGCCGAGGGGATGCCGCTGAGCGCAGTGACCAGCGCCCGCGACGCCTCATCGCTCGCAAGCACTGCGACTCGTGCTCCACTTCTGCTCTCTCGCCCGCTCGCCACCATAGCTTAAGTTTGAGATTTGGAATTTGAGATTTGAGATGGCGGGGCGCGACTCCTCCTCAACATCCAGCATCAAAATTCAATTCGTGAGTCTCACTCGCTTCTGCCCCGTGTTCCCATCCTGATCCTCGGCTTCAATCAACACCTCGCGAGCGCCGTCGCTCAAGGTGACAAAAGCACGGAAGCCGCCATTTGGCTCGCTGCGTGCCACGACGCCGCCGACCTTGACCCGCACGCCGGGTTCGCTCTGCCCTTCAATCAAAAAGCTATTCCCTCCGAGAGGCGTCTGCTTAGTAACACTGACGTTCAGCGGGCGGCCGGCAGCCACGCCGACCAGCGTGAACTTAAACGGCTCACTGAACTCTCCCTCCCCCGCCCCGTCATGAGCGCGAACCCGCCAGTAGTAAGAGCCCGGCGGCAGGTTGTCAAAGACGGCGGCCGGCGAACTGAGGCGGTCGCGGCTGGCCACGACGGTATCACCGAAGTAAGCGGAGGTGGCGATCTCAATCCGATAGCCCCGGGCCTGCGCCACCGCCCCCCAGCTAAAACTGATCGCGCCCGGTTGTCCGCGTCCGACGCGGATCAGGCGCTGGTTGTCGGGCGCGCGCAACTCGGGCACGGGCAGCATCACCTCGCGGCGTGCCAGCTTCCCGTTGTTCTCAATCTCAAAGCGTTCGTTGGCGCGGGCGTCGAAGCTCTCGCCCGTGCGCGTGCGGATATTGGCGCTCCCGCGCGCGACGCGAATTTCAGTCCGCTCGCCCGCCGCGACGCTGGCCTCGGTGTGGCTGCCCACGCGGGCCGAGGCGCTGCTGGTCTGCACCACGTTACTGGAGCCGGCCGTCTGCTCACCGGTCGCCAGGTTGATCGTCCCGATCCCGACCGCCACGTGCACGCGCGTCGTTTGATCCGCCAACAGCGCGTTGTCCTTGATGACCAGGGTCGTGTCAGGCTTGATCGTGTAGCTGCTGCCGTCGACGAACTGGACGCGGGCCACCGCCCCTGCCTGGGTCTGGATTGTGTCGCCCGCTTCGAGTTCCATCTCTTCTCTGGCCGTGCTGAACTCGGTCGAGTTGGCCGGCTTAACTTTGACTTTCCCTTCGATCTGAATAAAGCGCGCGCTCTGCCGGCCGGCGGGCCGGGCCAGACCGACGCTGCGGTTGAGGTACTGGTAGAGCCAGTGCCCGCCCCAGCCGAGTCCCACGACCCCGATGATGGAAGCGACTAAGAGATACAGAGTGCGCTTCGAGACAGTATACCACTCGAGCGACAAGCGCGCTCGCTTACTACTTGCCATAGGTGAAGTGTGGGGCCGAAGCTACAGATTGCAGTTGCCGGGGCAGGTCGTTTTCAGTCTCGGTGTCAATAGCAGCAACTATTTGGGATCTCGCAAGGGCCTGCACAGGTGCGCCGCGAACGCTGTAACATCCTGTAGTTTAGAAAATTAGCACAGGCCGCCAGGGAGTTTCAACATTAATCTTGAAAGTCGCAAGATTTCATTCACAAAACAGTGAACTCGGAACTTTAATCTTGCCACGGGCGACTTCATGACGGTAAGATGGCCGCTCATTTCGCGCCCGCCCCGCGAGCCACCACTTGAAGTCGGCCAAGAGAGTCGCTTATGATAAACACTTTCTTGGGGGGCCCGCGTAAAGCCGCCGCCACAAAACCGCATAATTCTCACGGGAGTTAACATCAACTATGCTGCGCTTCTTCTCCAAATTCCAACGATCACGCAACGCCGTGCTCCTCTTCTTCTGCTTTGTCATGATCCTTGGCCTGATCGTCTTCTATGCCTTTCCGAGCTTTGACCTCAACCGAGGGCGGGGCAACGCTCTGAACTCCGGCAGCGATGTGGTCATCGCGAAGGTCGGGTCGCATGAGATCGGCCTCAAAGATTTCCGCAACATGATCCAGGCCATCGGCTACACCTACACCCGCAATAACACGCTCACGGGCCAGATGGTGCGCGGGCTCGGCATCGACAAGCAAGCCCTCGACCGGCTGATCGGGGACCGATTGGTGCTCGCCGAGGCCGACCGCCTCGGCGTCGCCGCCACCGACCGCGAGGTGGGCGATGAGATCATGAAGCTGCCGACGTTCGTCAACCCGGAGACCGGCAAGTTTATCGGCAAGGAGGAGTACCTGCGCCAGCTCGCCCTGCGGGGCGAGAACGTTGAAGAGTACGAGCGTAAGGTCCGCTCTGAAATCGCCGTCAGTAAGGTCCGCACCTACCTGATTTCGGCCGAGCAGATTTCAGACCGCGACCTCGAAGAAGCCTTCAGGCAGGATAACACCAAGATCGAACTCGTCTACGCCACGATCGACAACGAGAAGGTGCGCAAACGCCTTCAGCTCTCGGACGCCGACCTGCGCGCCTACTATGACGCGCATAAGGATGACTTCAAGGCCAACGAGCCAGTCCGCAAGGTCGATTACCTCTTCATCTCCACCGACAAGGTGGCCGCGACGATGAAGATCACCGACGAGCAGTTGCGCGCCGAGAACGAGAAAAACAAGCAGTATGAGCCGCGTGTGAGCATCATCAAGCTCAACGTGCTGGCCCCGCAGGACGAGCCGAGCGTCCGCGCGAAGATCGATGATCTCAACCGGCGCATCCGTGGGACGCAGCAGACCCCCGGCGAGAAGTTTGAGGACGTGGCCCGCGGCAATTCGCAGGACCCCTCGGCCTCCAAGGGCGGCGACATCGGTTTCATCAAGAAGGATCCGAACCACCCGAGTGCCTGGCAGCAGCGCGCCTTCAACCTGAAGGTCGGCGACCTCGACGGCCCGTTCCGTGACGGGCAGAGTTACTACCTGCTGAAGGTCACCGAACAGCGCGAAGTGCCCTTCGAGCAGATGCGCCCGACGCTCAAGGCGAGCCTGCAAAACCGCGAAGCTTACGCGAAAGCTTCGCAGCTCGCCGACCAGGCTTACGAGAAGTTCACCGAGACCAAGAATCTCCGCCAGGCGGCCGAGGCGATGGCCAAAGAGATGAAGGTCTCGCCCGACTCGCTCATCCGCTCGACCCCCTTCTTCAAGAACGGCGATACGCTGCCTGAGATCGGCAGCAACCCGGCCTTCGAAGAGGCAGCAGGGCAGCTCAAGAAGGGTGAGATCGGTGATAAGGTCGGCATCCCCGGCGGGCTGGCCGTCCCGCAGGTCGCTGACCTTCGCGAGGGGGGGCAGCAGTTGACCTTCGAGGAAGCGCACAACATGGTGGAGCAGAAGGTCCGCCGCGAGCGTGAGCAGAACCTGGCCCAGACGCGGGCTCAGGAGATCGTCAACCAGGCGAAGAATGCGGCGGAGTTCGAGAGCCTAGTCAAGCAGGAAGGGCTGGAAGTCAAGACCGACACCAATTTCAACAACTACACTTTCCCCAGCCTGCAAACGACGCAGCGGGCCCGCGTCGCCGCCCTCCACCTCAAAGAGGGCGAGGTCGCGAAGCAGCCGGTCAAGGTGGGCGCGAGCTACTTGATGTTCGCCGCCAAGAAGCGGACCGAGGCCGACCTCTCGCAGTTGGCGGCCAGCCGGGAGGAACTCCGCCGGAGGTTGATCGATGAGCGCCAGAATGTGCTCTACGAGGCCTACATCAAGGCGGCTCGCAAGCGCTATGAGGATGCCGGGAAGATCAAGATCTATCAGGACCGCATCGACGCTTTCCTCAACAGCGGGGGCCAACCGCAGACGGCGCAACGGTAATCTGATTGCGGGATGCGGATTGCGGATTTAGGCAGTCCAGGCTTGTCCTTCAATCCGCGCTCTGCAATGCGAAATCTGCATTCCGTGATCCGAAATGCCAAGGGCCGGGAGGTTTGATCAGCCTCCCGGCCCGTTCGCATTTATAGCTGAAGCCTGTCTTGACTTATGGCTTCTTTGGCGAAGACGCCTTGCCTTCCGCAGGCGGCGCGGACTTGGAGAACTGATCCAAGACCGATTTGGGGAGGGTGATCGAGAGGGAGACGTCACTGGTCTGAACGCCGAACTTGAGGTTTTCTTCGTCGAGCAGTTTATTGAACGCCTGCATCTTTGGGTCCTGGTTGCCGCCCAGGAACATCTTGCCGAGCTGCACCAAGTTCTTCAGACTCGTCTCCAACTCTGTCGCCTCGCTGTTGGAGCCCGTGCGCAGTTTGGCGTCGAGCGCGACGCCGAGGTCGCCGGTCACGCCGAGGGAGCCGAAGATCAGTTTCACGGCCGCCAGTTGCTTGAAAAGATCACCCTGGCTGCTTAAGCCCTGGCGGGCGCTCTCAGGAAGGTTGGCCACAAAGCGGAGCAATCCCGACCCTCTGCCCAACCGCTCGGCCTCCTTGAGCGCCTCACCCAGCGCGGCGTTCGCCTTGCTGTTGCCAGCCCCGGCCTGGGCGTCAAGCACATTCTTGACACTGCTCACGTCGCCTACCACTACACCTTGTTTGTCGAGTTGCGCGAAGGCGACTTCATCCCTCTCTGGAGCCGGCTTCCCGTCGGCGGATTGCGCCTTATCCTTGTCTTTCTCTTTCTCTTTCTCCTTGTCCTGCGGCTTGGAGATGGCGAGGTAGAAGGGCTTGCCCTTATGCTCCATCGTCTTGAACTCGCCCTTCTCATCCTTGACCGCCGCCTCGATCCGCTTCGGGTCGATGGTGAGGCCCTCAAGGATCGCGGCGACCTCGCCGGTTTGGGCGTTCCCTTCCATCCGGATGCCGATCACCGCCGTCTTGACCTTGGCCGGGTCGATCCCCGTTTTGCTCGTGAATTTGTTGATGTCCTCCGTAAATTTCGCCACGTCGTCAGGCGCCACGGCCTTAACCCGGGGAAGCAGCTCGTTGAAGAAGCGGGCCACGTCAACCACCGCAATCAGGTCCGAGGCGGGTAAGAGCGCTAGCGATTCATCAACCGCCGCCGGCCTCACCGCAGCTGCCCTTTCATTCACCCTACTCGCCCCACCCGCGTTCAAGCCCGCTCCGGCGGTGCCGGCGAGCAGCGCGAGGGCAAGCGTCCAATTGAGAATTCTGTCCATAACATGCTCCTGTTCGAGGTTAGTCTGCTCCAAGCACTGAGGGGACAACACCTGGAATCGTTCTCCGTCGGCGGCCCTGCCATCACCTGTAGCGGATACGACGGCAAGCGCACTAGAGTTTGCTCTTTCCAATAGGGCCGGCCCTTCTCTGCCTGTCCGACCCCGCACGGGCTCTCCAGGGTAAGTACCTTGACAGCCTGTGAGCTTAGCAGTAGCTTTACTCATTATATCAGATCGCGGCAGCGGGAGAGGCAGGCCATGGTCGCGGAAAGAAAGAATCCGTCAGAATCACAGTGTAAGGAGTATCTCACGCTGGTAGCGCTCTATGAGCTTGAGGAGCGTGCCAATGAATTACTCGACCGCCTGAGCGCGATGGGCATTGAGACTGACGAAGCGACTATCGTCCGCGTTCAACCTCCCCAGCAGCCGCGCCCGATGGGGCACCCGCCCGAGCCCGGCACCCTTTCCCCGCCTGTGCGAAGCGCCGTGACCGGGGCGATCATTGGCAGCAGCGCCGCTCTGTTGATCGGCGTGGCGCTCTATGAGTTGGGTGTCTTAAGCCTCACCTTCATTGAAGGACTTTTCCTCCACGCCTTTGTCTCTACGCTCGCGGGTGCGGTTGCCGGCGCGGCCATCGGCGCATTGGTCGCCGCGACTCGGGGGAGGAAGAGACCCGCGCCCGCTGTCCCACCCGTTCAGAGTGTGACCAGAGAAGGCTTCCTCGTCGTCATCAAAACCCCGCCCCATCTCGCCGAGCAGTCCGAAGCAGTCGCGCGGCGGTTGGGCGCAAAGGAAATTCTTCTGTGAGTTGTCAGTCGCAGTTGTTCATCTTGGATTAGGCGCGCTGACAGCTAACAACTGACAACGGACAACGGACAACTCTTATGAGCGACTATGACGCAATCGTGATTGGCGCAGGGCCTGCGGGGTCAAGCGTCTCCGTGCGTCTGGCCCAAGGCGGCTTACGCGTCCTGCTTCTCGAGAAGAGTTGCTTCCCCCGCGAGAAGCTGTGCGGTGAATTCATCAGCCCGGAGTGCCTGGGCCTTTTTGACCGGCTCGGCGTGCGCGAGCGGATGCTGGCGGCGGGCCCGCAGGTGATCACGAAGATGGTGCTCTTCGCCCCGGATGGGCGAGGCGTTGAGGTGCCGCTGACTTGGATTGCGAGCGGCCGCGCTCAGGCTCTGGGGCTGACTCGCTCGCGGATGGATGCGATCCTGCTCGGTCGGGCACGCGAAGTCGGCGTCGAGGTGCGCGAAGGATTCCACGTCTCCCCGCGGTTGCACCGCCAAGGAGTGTGGAGTTTCGTCGAGGGGAAAGCTGATGGCCGGACGGTCGAGCGCTTTGCGGGCCGCCTGGTGATCGACGCTTCGGGGCGAGGGGGACTCTTCGCCGCCCCGCGGCCGCATCGTCGCCGCTCCCGCCTCTTCGCCTGCAAGGTCCACCTGCGCGGCGTCGAGGGGCTCGGCGAGGTCGGCGAACTCTTCTTCTATCGGGATGGCTACGGCGGGATGGCGGACGTCGAGGGCGGGCGCACCAACCTCTGTTTTATGACCACTGAGGCGACGCTGCGGGCGGCCAAGGGCGACCGTCAGGCGCTGCTTGAGATGACGATGCTCGCCAACCCGGCAGCGCGCGAGCGGCTGCGCTACGCCGTGATTGATGGGGAGTGGGTGGGCACCGGGCCGATCTCTTACGGCCGTCAACCCTCGGTGCCCGGAGTGCTCGCCATCGGCGACGCTGGCGCTTTCATTGACCCATTCACCGGGAGCGGCATCCTCCTGGCGCTCACGAGTGCCGAACTGGCGGCGAGAGTGATCACTCGGGCATTCACGACGGGCGAATTCGACGCCGCCGCTATCGAGCGCCGCTACCGCCTACTCCATCGCGCAGAGTTCGGCTGGCGCTTCCGCGCCTGCGGGCTCCTGCGTCGCTTGGCCTTCAGCTCTGTCACACGCAATTGGCTCATCTCGCTGCTTTCGCGCAACCAATCGGCCGCCAAGCTTGTTGCTCTAAGCACTCGGCAGAAGGGATTCCAGCTTTAGCGGTGAGCAAGCGAGCAGCGGGGCATAGGCAGTTCGAACCAGTCGGGCTTGGCCTGCCTTCACCTCGAATCAATTTGTCGCTGAGGAAGTGGAAAGATCATTTAGTCGATGATGCCGTCGAGCTTGAGCACGAAGCCCGGCAGCAGCGGCTCACCGGAGATGGCTTGCGGGCGGTCGAGGATTTCAACTGCGGCGTCGGGGCGATAGATGTGGGCCTGGTGCCGGATGGGGTCGAGCAGCCAGCCGAGTTGCACGCCGTTGGCGAGGTATTCTGCCATTTTGGCTTGCAAAGGTCTCAGCCGATCTGTTTTCGAGCGCAGCTCGACGACGAAGTCCGGGCAGATATGCGTGAATTCGTTTCGCTGCTTCGGCGTGAGCGCGTCCCAGCGCTCCTTGCGCATCCAGGAGACATCCGGCGAGCGCTTGGCCCGGTTGGGCAGGGTGAAACAGGTTGATGAATCAAACCCGACCCCAGTCCCATCGGCTTCTACCCAGGCAGCGAACCGTCCTGTCAGTTTGAAATTGCGATTGCCACCTTCCGGGGTCACCGGCAGCATAATGATCATTTCACCCTCGCTGGTCATTTCGATCCGAAGCTCAGGGTTCTGCGCGCAGAACCCCTCGAACTCTTCATCGGTGATCCGGGGCCGCAACGGGCCGAGGCGGACGATCATTGCCGGCAGACTGTCCAGCGTTTCTGATATTTCCGATTGAGCAGACGGTGTCAGCACAGAACTCATAGTGATTCTCCTTACTCAGGTGATCATTATACACGCTCTCTGCCGTGAGGGGAGTGATCTTCCGCTACTCGGTCTTGCTCGTCAAGATCGCGTTGAAGAGCAGCGGCAAGGTCGCCAGGCTCTGGCCGCGATACTGCGGGCGGAAGCCGAACATCACAATCCGCCCTTTGCCCGTCTTCGCTTCAACCAAAGCCGCTTTGCCGCGGATCAGTTTGTCGCCGAGGATCCAGCCGCTGAGCAGCGGGTTCGCCGTTTCGGGATAGCTTGCGATCACGCGCACGCTCGCCGCATCACTGACCTCGAACGCCGGGCTCCCTTCAAACCAGGCGATGGACTCTCGCTCCAACCCGAAGGCGAGTGGGCTTGAGCTCTCGAGCCGCGTGCGCAGGATCGAGCCGGGGCAGTAGAAATCCTTCGAAGCAATTCCCTTGAGCACGTTCCGCACCGGCACACTCAGCCGCTCGATGGCGAAGTTCGAGGCGTTGTTGAGCGTAATCAGCGTGCCGCCCGCTTCCACGAACTCGCGCAGCGCTTTGACCCCCGCTTCACCCAGCCCGCCAGCGTACTCCGCCGGATACGCGCCCGCGGCGAACTCGCTCCCTTCGCCCCTCTCCGGCCTGGCCGAGGTGCCTTCGACCAAGGCGGGCACTGACTGGTCGGGCAAGATGATCGCGTCGTACTTCGCCTTCAGATTGCCGGCCCGCACCTCCGGGTCGTGGAGCGAGGCGTAGGGGAACTTGTACTGGTCGAAGATCCACCGCGTCCACCCTTCGTCCATCGACGGCGCATAGCTCTGGTAGAGCCCGACGCGGACGCTCGTGTTTGAGCGCACGCGCGATTGGATGACGAGGGCGAACGGCTCGCGCTTCGCCTCTACCGCGAAGGGCTCCTTGACCGCCACGGCTGTGACGTTCATCAGCAAAGGCAGGGTGTGCGCCGTGACGTCATAGGGCCGTTTGGGCGGCCCGCCGGGGAATTCGCGCAGGTCGGGGTAGCGCTGGTTCTCAAGCAGCGTTTTGGCGAAGGCGCCGTAGGGCTGCTGCATGAGCACGAGGTGCGTGCCCGCCGGGTAACGCTGGCCGTCGGCGACGAACTCTTGGGCCGCGCTCATCACCTCGACGCCGCCACGCTTGAGGATCCCAAGCACGCGGTCGAGCCCTTCGATCTTGAGGTAGTAGCTCACCTCGTCGGCCGTCGAAGGCTCATTGCTGATCTGTTTGGCGAGCGCTCCAGCCGCTTCGTGCTGCTGCTCTTTGGTGCCGGTCGCGTTCTTCATCCCTTCGCCGAGCCGCTTGGCCGCGTCAGCGAGCGACGGCGGCACGGCGGGCTCCGGCAAGAGAAAAGCATAGGGCGCCGTCTTCGGCTCGATGGCCCGGCGGCTGACCTCGTAGAAATTTTGCAGGTAACGCTCGCGGTATCGCGCGGCGTGGCCGAGCAAGGCCAAAGCCGCCGCCGCCTGATAATCAACGATGTCGCGCACCGTCCAGCGCCCGCCCGGCCAGAGCTTCGGAAAGTTCCACGTTGCTGTCTGCGCGTGGTAGCCGATGCCCGGCCCCAAGCGGCTGAAGGGAACTTCAATCGGCGTGGCCAGCCGTGCGCTCGCGGTCTCCGACAAAATGCGCAGCCCCGCGTGATAGTGGGCGTAGGCCCGCGCCGGACTCCAGGCGTCGTAGCTGCTGTTGATCGACACGCCGCTTTTGCCTTGGGCGATCACCTCCCAGGCCATCTCCGCGCCGAGCGCGTTGACGCCGGCAATGATGGCCGGATCGATGTTCGGCTCCCACGGCTCGACGTAGGGCGGGACGAAGAGCCGCGAGCCGAAGGGGCCCTGCTGGTGGACGTCGTGGAGGATCTGCGGGCGCCAGACGTTCAGGATTTTATCGACCGTCAACTGCGTCTCGACTTGAGTAAAGGCATACCAGTCGCGGTTGTTGTCGTGGCCGGTGTAATGGTGGTAAAGCTCCGGCGGCGGCGTCCCTTCGGCGGGCGTGCCCAAGGTTTTGCGGTACCAGTCGGTGACGATGTCGGTGCCGTCGGGGTTGAGCGACGGCACGAGCAGGATGATCGTGTTGTTCAGAATCGCTTGGACCTCCAGGGTGTTTTCCGAAGCCAGGCGGTAAGCGAGTTCGGTCCCGGTGAGCGTGCCGCCGACTTCGGTCGAGTGGATGCTGCACGTGATGGCCACCACCGTCTTGCCGGCCCCAATCAAACTGCTCGCCGTGCCCTCGGTGATCAGGCGCGGGTCGGCCAGCTTTCGCTGGATTTCCTTGTATTCATCGAGCCGGCTCAGGTTCTCCGCCGACGAAATCGTCGCGACAATGAACGGCCGCCCGAGCGTGGTCTTGCCCAACTCCGCCACTTTCACGCGGTCGCCCGTCGCGGCGAGTCGCTGGAAATAGCTCACCACCTCTCCCCACTTGGCCAGCTTGCGGTCCTCGCCGATCTTGAAACCGAGGACGGATTCAGGAGCAGGGATGGCTGCGTTGCGCTCTGGCGGTTGAGGCTTGACTTGCCGGGCCTGCGCCGTAGCCGCAATGGGCAGGCAGAACAAACAGAGGGCAGTGAATGAGAGGCGAAAGCGGTTGCGTATCATCGACGTCAGGCTCCGAGTAGTAGAAGGAGTAATGTCAGCGTTCAGTCTACCCGCTGAAGGCTGACGGTTGGTCACTCATCTCTCACAGATTAAATGACCCTGGCTCACACTTGATTTAGCCGCGAGATGACTGTAATTTATCACCTGGCCCAAAAGAAGCAAGTCTCTGCTCCCTCCCTCAAACATTTTCCGTGCCTGCTGTTTGGTAAGGTGATATGAGAAGAGCGTTCACTATCGTTGCTTTTTTACTGCTTCTATTCATCCCGGTCAAAGTCCAGGAGGGCTCGCCGCCGGCGCCGGTGGTAGTTGAACTGCCCCACGCGCTCGAGCCCCACGCGCTCGTCGAATTCAAGAACCGCTTGGCCGCTGAGGGCCGCAATTGCAATCAGCACGGCGTCTATGTCGAGACGCTGGAGAACGCCGAGCCGATTGCGGCCTTCAATGACAACGCGCTCTTCAACCCGGCCTCGGTCACTAAACTAGCCACTTCGCTCGCGGCGCTCGACAAGCTGGGCGCCGACTATCGCTTCCTCACGGAGTTTCGCACCGACGGTGAGATCGATTCGCGGACCGGAGAACTGAAGGGTGATTTGCTTCTGGTCAGCGGCGGCGACCCATCATTCTCGATCCAGGATGCGCGAAAAGTCGGAGACGGCCTGCGGCAACTCGGCATCCGGCGGGTTAGCGGGAGCCTGGTGATGGTGGGTCCCTTCACCTGCAATCACAACTCGCAGACCGACATCTCGGCCGGCGTCTTCCGCCGCAACGCCCGGCTCTCGACCCACAACGCCACGCGTTACGCAAGCCCCCGAGGTGGCGCGCCGGGCCGCCTGCTGCTCGCCGTTGAATCCGACACACTCATCCACATCTTGCAACAGCAGAATGCGCACAGCGTGAATGCGATGGCCGACGCGCTGGGAAATTACATCGGCGGGCCGGAGGCCGTCAGGAGATTCTTGGTCAAGCGTCTGCAACTGCCCGAAGAGGCGGTCTATTTCACACACGCCTCCGGGTTGGACGTCAACCGCATGACGCCGCGGGCGACGGCGAAGGTGCTGCGGGCGCTGATTACTTATCTCGCGGGGAAGGGCTACACCCCCGAAGCCGTCATGCCGGTGGCCGGGATTGATGCTGGCACGCTGCGCGACCGCTTCGCCGACGAAGCGTTCGCCGGCAGCGTCGTGGCTAAAACCGGCACCCTGCATGACACTGACGGCGGGGTGGCCGCGCTCGCCGGCCTCGCCTTCACGCGCTCGCGTGGCCCGCTGCTGTTTGTAGTTTATGACATGGCCGAAGGGCGCAACGTGATGCGACTGCGGCGCATGCAGGACGAATTCCTGAAGAACTTGATTGCTGAACTGGGTGGCCCGGCGCCGCTCGCCAATCACGTCGAGAAGGCTATGATCCAGGTCCCCGAAAGCCGCATTATCTTCGCGCAACAAGAGCCGCCGACGGCAGCGCGGGGAAATACTGAGTGACTGACGATCCAAGAGCCGGGTGAGAACAGAAGGATACTTAGTCGGTCGGCTCGCACCCCCTGCGCGGCATAAAAATGCCTAACCCATCACGCCATTCACTGCCGCTGCCGGCGAGGTCTAGGGAGGAGAGAATATGGAGAGGTTACGGATAGTTGCCGTTGTTGCTTTGGCCGTCGCAGGGCTGGTTACCGGCGCCAATGCTGCCGGGCAGAAACAAGATGAACCTGCTTCGACTAGTCTTGCCATTGAGGTCGCCAACTTAAATGGGTCACCGGCCTATCTCCCGGTCCCCGGAGGTGGTTCTACCAATTTCCGCCGCATACTTTCGTGGCAGCCTCCCGACCCTTCCCTCAAACTTATCGACGTTCGGCTCGGCACGCGGATGGAAGGCCAGGCCGTCAGGGTGACGGTGGCAGCTTTTTGGGGACCTCGGTATGACGATAAGATGGAAACGGTTGCTACTTACCTGATCCGCGAAAACGAAAAAGTAGTCGTCCGCGAATTGGAGCGGATTGGTGTCGTGCCTTATGAGCTGACAATTGTGAGGGTCAAGCCGTTTGCCCAGAGACTGCCGACCGTCTTGAATAAGACGCGATCCATCGAGGTCATCGGCATTCAGCCGAAGGCGATGACCTTTCCTGCTTCCAGACTGTCTCTGCGGAACGTTTCCGACAAAAAGGTGACTGGGCTTCAGATCGACCTCCTGCAAGACAATAAGAAGCCAGCCGTGGGTATGCCGCAACAACGGGGCTGCAAGCAGCCTTTGATCGATGCTGGCGCCACTTATGAGATTGATATACACCATACAGTGACAAATCCATCTGACAATAGGGGCCGAAAGACGCCTGAAGGGTATGCCCCTGAGTTCCTTCCCTATGTAGTGATCGCCACAGTGATGTTCGAGGACGGCACTTATGAAGGTGATCATGTTAACGCCGCCGCGTTTAGGGCCGGTGAAAGAGCCTGTAAGATGCAACTCGAACAGGTCCTCAGGCTGTTACAGAGTGCCCTAGAAGGTTCGGATCAGGATGCCCCAGAGGTAATCGGGCGACTTAAAGCTCAAGCGTCTTCCCTCGGCGAAGACGTAGGCATGGCTGAAGTGGCCGAGGTCTTGATCGAATTCCCCCCGTTCGATCAAGAGACGAGAAAATCTTTTTACCCATCTCTAGAAGATTGGATTAAGCGGAACATGGATGGGACATTACATAGCCTTAAGAGGGCCTTACTAGGTAAGATCGGAAGGTTCGAGCAAACTGGCGAACCGGCGCGCGGCTCAACCACTCTCCGCCAGTGGTTGAGCCAAATCAAGCAAGAGTACGAAAAGTTGTATTCTCGGCTCTGACCTCAAGGCTTCAGATCATCTGTGGGGCATGCCTTAACCGTTCGACCGTGCGCCGTTGCCCGATGGCCACAATCACGTCGAACATCCCCGGCCCAACCGACTGGCCGGTGAGCGCGGTGCGTGCGGCGTTGATGAGCAGACCCGCCTTCACATTCTTTATCTTCAGCAAAAGCGCGTAACGTACCCTCAGTCGACTTTGATCGCTTCGGCTGCGGCGCTTGTTCGGACTGAGCCGTAAGACATCATCCGCTTCGCCAGTGGTGTGGCTTGGAGAAGAGAAAGCGGCTGATCGAGCGCCCTCACCCAAGACTCTCCCTTCTCCTCGCGTCGCTCCTCGGATTCGAGATATAATCCATCTCTGACAAAGGGAGGGCAAATCCGCAAACTGGCGCAACGTTTTGAACTTCCTCTGGACGGAGCCAATCACCTATTAGGAGAGTAAGACAAACAAATGAACTCATTGGAAACGGACTTCGGCGCGAGGCCAGTTGAATCGTCGGTTGAAGCTGGAGGCCGGTCGAATTTTATTCGGGACATCATTATCGAGGACATCAAGGCGGGCAAACATGGCGGCCGGGTGCAGACTCGCTTTCCGCCCGAGCCAAACGGATACCTGCACATCGGCCATGCGAAGGCGATCTGTCTCGACTTCGGGCTGGCGGCGGAATTTGGTGGCAAGTGCAATCTGCGTTTCGACGACACCAATCCGTCCAAGGAAGAGACCGAGTACGTGGATGCCATCATGGAAGACGTCCAATGGCTGGGCTTCCAATGGGATGGGTTGTTTTATGCTTCTGACTACTTCGGCCAGCTTTATGAATGGGCCATCCAGTTGATCAAAGCGGGAAAAGCCTACGTGTGCGACCTCAGCGCGGATGAGGTTCGCCAGTACCGGGGCACCCTGACCGAGCCGGGCCGGGAAAGCCCGTATCGCAATCGTTCCAGAGCAGAGAACCTGGACCTGTTCGAGCGCATGAAGAACGGGGAATTTCCTGACGGCTCGCGCACCCTGCGCGCGAAGATTGATATGGCCTCACCGAACCTGAACCTCCGCGATCCGGTGATGTACCGCATTCTGCATCTGGAGCACCACCGGACGGGCGATCAATGGTGCATTTACCCGATGTACGATTATGCGCACGGGCAGTCGGATTCGATCGAGCAGGTGACCCACTCAATCTGTACGCTCGAGTTCGAAAATAACCGTCCTTTGTACAACTGGTTCATCGAGCAGCTCGGCATTTTTCCATCACAGCAGATTGAATTCGACCGGCTCAGCATCACCTATACCTTGCTCAGCAAGCGCAAGCTGCTGACGCTCGTGCAGGAAGGCCACGTCGAAGGGTGGGACGATCCGCGCATGCCTACGCTCTCTGGGATGCGGCGGCGCGGCTACACGCCCGAAGCCATCCGCAACTTTTGCGCGAATATCGGTGTTTCCAAGACCAACGGGGTGACGCAACTCGCGCATCTCGAATACTTCCTGCGCGAGGACCTGAACAAACACGCGGCGCGGGTGATGGCCGTGCTCAGGCCACTGCGCGTCGTCATCGATAATTATCCTGACGATCTGGTTGAAGAGCTGGACGCCGTCAACAACCCCGAAGATGCGAGCGCGGGAACCCGTCAGGTTCCGTTCTCGAAGGTGCTTTACATCGAACAGGAAGATTTTCGTGAAGACCCGCCGAAGCAGTTCTACCGGCTCGCACCGGGCCGCGAGGTCCGTCTCCGCTACGGGTATCTGATCACCTGCCAGAGGGTGGTGAAAGATGCCGCCGGAAATATCGTTGAGCTGCATTGCACCTATGACCCGGCGACACGGGGCGGCAACACACCCGACGGACGCAAGGTCAAATCCACGATCCACTGGGTCTCAGCGGCGCACGCCGTAGACGCCGAGGTTCGCCTTTACGACACCCTCTTTGCGAAAGAGGACCCGAATGAGGTTGAGGAAGGCCAGGATTTCACCGCCAATTTGAATCCGCACTCCTTAGAGGTGCTGACTGGCTGCAAGGTCGAGCCGAGCCTGCGCGACGCGGCCGTGGGCGCGCGGTATCAGTTCGAACGCATGGGCTACTTCTGCGTGGATTCCGCTTCGGCTTCGGGCAAGCCGGTCTTCAACCGGACCATCGGCCTGCGGGATACCTGGGCGAAGATTGAGCAGCGCGCCAAGAAATGATCGAATTTGGTGTCTGTTTCGAATGAAATCTACTTATGCTCGCGCTTTTTGATCTCCTCGAAGGCTTCCGCCACTTTGGCCCGCTGGCGGTCTTTGAGTTCCGGGTAACGTTGTAACCATTGATTCAATGCCTCTTCCGAACTGAAGAGGTTGATGACCCCTCAGCCGCCGCCCATAAACAGCATCGCTGACTTCGGCTCAACCTTGCGCAGCTTGCCTTGGTCAAACTCCACACGAATGCGTGCGGTGCTTTCTGGTGATGAGTCTTCGATGATGACTTTTTCTTTCGCGTATTTGTTGCTGACCAGCAACAGCCCGTCTACCGCTCAGTTGACGCTGGTGTTGCGGCCAGATGAGACCGTCATCCGGTGAAAGACAAAGTCCAAGCGCGGATGCCAGTTCAGATAACGCGGCGCAGTCACCGCATAGCCCGCGCCACCGGCGGCCTCCTCGTGCTTCAAAATCTGATACTGTTCGAGCATCGCCAGACCGCGCTTCACATCATTCTGCGAAACGTCAACGGCTTTGGCGATTGCCGCGAGCGTCGGCGTCGGCTGCTGTGCGCGCGCGGCGTTGATGATCGCTCGCGCAATCAGCTTTTCATTCGGAGTCAGAACGAGCGTTTCCCATCCCCACCGTCTGATGACGACGTGCAGTTCGGGATGCTGTTTGATGTACTGCCCCGTGCGAAGGCGCGTTGCATCCGATGAGCGCAGCCCGACGACAGTCATCGCCTGGTCTATGCTCGTGACGCTGTTGTCCTTGCCCCAGACGCTTTGCAGGTATTCGATAACCTTCTTTTCCTGCGGACTCAACTCCGCGTCGCTCGCGGTGGCTTGGGTTGATTGCCGCTCAGTCTGAGCTTTGAGGATGGGAAGCGGCGTTGTCAGCAAAACTGCGCAACATACCGCCAGCATCCAGCGCCAGAAGATTACGACCGCGCGGCGTTTGCCGGTGTAAAAAACAGAGTCAGTCATTGCGGTGTTCCTTTCTGTTCGTGTGGCTCGCTTCGGTGAGTAGCGAGCAGTGATTCAATCTCGCGTTCCAGGTCTTTCCTATCAAGAAGCTCGCCAGTGAATTTCCTGTGAACTTTGAAGTCCCTATCGAGGATGTAAGTTGTCGGGAACCCGACCACGTTGTACTTCTCGACCACTTCATCATCTCCGATCAGGGTTGAGTATGCGACTTTGTACTTGTCGCGATAAGGTTTGATGTCCTCGGCCCAGCCTGACTGCACGGCAATCCCAATCAGCTTGACTCCGCGCCCGGCATACTTCGCGTGGAGACTGTTGAAGGTCGGGATCTCCGCCAGACAAGGGCCGCACCAGGTCGCCCAGAAATCCAGCACGATGACACTGCCTCGCAAATCCGCCGAGCTTACCTGCTGCCCGTCAAGGTCAGGCAGTTTGAACTCAGCCGCTGGTTGGAGCAGTGGTTGTTTCGTGTCGGATTGGCTGACCACAGAACGGGCCTGACTCAATCCTGCCTCAGCCTTGAAGGCCTGAATTAACGCATCCACAACTGCCGGATCGGTTGGGCGCATCATGAGCGCACATTGAGTCTCGCCCAGCGCGAAACGATAGAGCACGCAGTTTTGACTGCGCGCGCGCTGGCAGGAAACGCCGTCTGCCTGGTATTGTTCCGATGGCCGTTCCCCGATGGACAACTTCGAGCCGGACGGTAGTTGGAACACGCACAGGGCGCTCTGCTCGCTGCGATACTTGAACTGCAAGGCGCGTAAGTCCCCGCGGGTGTAGAGTCGCACCGCCGTCAACTGATACCCGCCCGGCAGGGTTTCGGGAGCGATGACTGGAAAAGCGACCGTGGCTCTGGCTTCCGTCCAACTCACCTTAGTGAAACCTGGCGCGGCAGGAAATTCTCTCAAGGCTGGCTCGGCGGCGGCGACCGTGCCCACCAGGTTCAGATAACCAGCCAGGTTCAATTCTCCCTTGTGACTGCCTGGCAAGAGCCCGGAGCGACTGGCCAGCAAGAGAGCCGTGGCGATGATGAACAGGGCGGCTGCTATCGCTGCCGGGCGCAGGAGCCATTGATGGCTAGAGCTTAACCGCCGTCCACTGGACGCCTCTCCGAGGGGCTCAGGCCATCGGCTGGCAGACAGGTTGCCGGCCACGGCGTCCCACAATTCGTCAGCCGGATCGAGCAATGGTAACTGCCGCATCAGGTCTGTTCTTTGGCGGATTTGCCTGACGCGCTCACGACAGCGCGCACACCCTTCGAGATGCGCCTCGATGGGCGCGCGCTCATGTGGGCTTACCTCCCCCTCACCGTAGGCCACGAGGCGACGACTAATGAGAAAACAAAAGTTCATGACACCGCCCTTTGCGATGAGTGGAGCTTACGCTCAAGCAGGCGATGCGCCCGGCTCAAGCGGGCGGCCACCGTGCCCACCGAACACGAGAGCGCTTCGGCGATCTCGCCGTATGAAAGGTTCTCGATGTAGCGCAGAACGACCACGGCGCGCAACGGCGGTTTCAGGCTCAACATGGCCTTTCGCACGGCGCGCTGGATGGAGCGATCTACCTGTTGCTGCTCAAGCAGACTGTCCGCGTCAATCTCCGCCGCTGTCCCGGTCACCTCCTCGATACCCACTTCGCGCCGGGTGCGCCGTGAGCGCAGCGCGTTCAGACACGTGTTCGTGGCCAGCCGATAGAGCCAGGAGCCGAAGCTGGATTCAAAACGAAAAGCCCGCAGATCGCGGAAGACCTTCAAAAATATCTCCTGCGTCAAATCCTTCGCCAGCTCCGCATCGCCGCTCAGATAGAACGCCAGGCTGTAGACTTTCGTCTTGTAACATTCGTATAACTCGCGTTGGGCTTCGGGGTCTGCGTCCTGACACGCTCGCACCAGCTGCTCGCTCAAGCCACTCTGCGCAATCCTCTCTGTTGTTGCCGCTCCCACTGATGAAAGCGCATCCCGACACGGATTTCCCCCGCACATCCGGGAGCTTGAGAGAAGCGCCCAACTTGTGAGGCTGAGAGCTTCCCTCGAGATTACTTCTGTTCGTCCGAAGAGGCAGTTTAAGGTCGTGCTCAGGACGCGCGTTGGCAGCCACATTCGCAATGGGCTACTGCGCGCAGCATCCATCGTCTGCGTGCCATTGTGGAGGCCTCCTTTCCTGTGGTTTCCCGTGCGATCCCTGACCGGGATCGCTTCCACTTATTAAGGCACAGCCCCCTACCAATTTCTTGCGGGATTTTTTTCTTGAACCAGCGCGAGAGGTTTTGGCCACCACCGGACACTGAGCCGCTTTCCCACGCTCTGTAAGCTCCCGCTCGCACTCGGCGAGATGATGAGAGAACGTGCGGCGAAACTCGCGCATCCGTCGTATTCGCTCGTCCAACTCCGTGAGCTTGGCGCATAACAGGTCGCGCATTTGTTGACACTCAGCCGCACCGCCGGCGGTCAGAAGCTTGGCAATCTCGTCCAGCGAAAAGCCTATTTCTTGAGCTTGTTTGATGAAGCGGACGCGCTCAATCGTTTCCAGTGAGAACAGACGAAAGCCCCCTTCAGTGCGCGGGACGAGCGGGAGGAGCTTTCTCCGCTCGTAGAAACGCACCGCATCTATGCTCACGCCTGAGCGTGCCGCCACCTCTCCGATGCGCAGCGTCGCCGATTTCACAGCGGGATTGTACACTCTGGGCTTAGCTCAAGAGTCAAGAGGGGCGGGATACCTGGGCTAAGATCGAGCAGCGCGCAAAAAAGTGACCCGGACGACTCCAGCGCGTGGGCGAGGCCGCTGCGCCCGCTCACCGCGCTGGCAACTTCTTCTTGCTGCGCGATGCTTCCAACACATCCCGAATGGCCTGGATCACAGCGCCCGGCTGAAAGAGATGAATCTCATGCCCGGCGTCAGTCACGACGGTGTGCCGCGAGTTCGTCGAGAGCCCCGCCAATCGGGCATGGACGTCTCTAACCTCTTGGTTCGAGTCGACGCCTCTCGTCAAGACGACGAGCGGGCGGTCACCGAGTGGGTGAGCTTGGGCCGTGCGTCTCTCCCTGAGCTTCGCGAGGCTGGCACGTTCTTGCTCGGCCGTGGCCACCACGACTTCGTAAGGCACTGATTCCGGCACCGAAGCGATGAGCCGGGTGTCGAGCTTGATGCGCAGCTCGTACAACTCGCGCGGCAGGCGGTCGAAGGGCACTCCGGTCTGGGGAGATCTCCGGGGGACCCTCATGGGGCCGGGCGGAATGATGGAGCGCCGCTGTTCGGCGGTGAGCGAAGCGATGGCGACCGGCTTCCCCTCGAAGAACAGGAAGAGCCGATCCTCGCTGGCCGGATCCACCAGCACCATCCCCACGACTTCAGCCGGATACTGGTCCGCAAACAGCCGCACGTAGATGCCGCCCAGCGAAGCCCCGACCATGATGTACGGAGGTTTCTCCTGCGCGGCTTCGAGCGCGGTGTGAAGATCGACGGTGACACCGCCGCGAGGTCCTCCCGTCTCAGGGTCGCTCCATCCCATGCCGGCGCGGTCATACGAGCAGACGCGGTTCGTGCGCGCAATCTCCGGCTGCACCAACGCCCAGTCAATCGCGAACGAACTCGCGCCGGCCTCAAGGACGACCGTGGGCGAGCCACTGCCCGTGCAAATCATATGGATCTTGCGGCCCCCGATATTGACGAGGCGGCCCGGCGGGGAGCCGATCTCAACCGACTGCGCCAGGAGCAGAGTAGTCGCGCACAGCATGACGAACAGAGCAATGGTAAATTTCATTGGACCTCCCGAGGTGAGGCAACCATCGAGCCGGAGAGGATGGAAAGATTCGGCTTTCCACGAGCGAAAACTTTTGATTACCAGATCATTCACAGGAGAGCAAGCAAAGGGGAAAAGTGATCTTAGCGCAGAATGAACACCAACCCCAAGCAGAGCGCAACGAAAACGACGATTTGATCGAATTGCCGGTGATCGGACTTGAGGCCAACCAAAGATCGCCTAGCTCATCAACTGCGCCGCGTGTTTCAATCGTTCCACCGTGCGCCGCTGACCAATGGCCACGATCACATCAAACATGCCCGGCCCGACGGCTTGCCCGGTTAAGGCCGTGCGCGCGGCGTTGATCAGCAATCCGGCTTTGACACCTTTCTCCTCGGCGAAGGCGCGCAACGCCTCTTCGGTTGAGGCGTGGGTGAAAGTCGAAAGCGCGGCCAGCGCGTCAGCCAATTCCGGCAGCAGGTATTTGAGCGCCGGGTCCTTCTGTAAATTCTTCTTCACCGATGCTTCGTCGAATTCAAAGCTGAGGTCGTCAACGAAATAGGGGCGGCCATGATTTGTAAAGTCGGTCAGCGTGCGTGCCCGCTCGCGAAGCAGGGTCACCGTCTGCTCGAACCAGGCTCTTCTCTCGCCTCCGTACTCATCACGCCACAAACCGCTCTTCTGCAGCTCCGCTTTCACCAGCGGGAACAGGTTTTCCATCGGGATAGTCTTGATGTATTCCCAATTCATCCAGAGCGCTTTTTGATCCGTCCAGTTGCGCGCGTCGTGCTCGTTGAAGTTGAAAATGGCGTTGGCCTTGTGAATGCCTTCGAGCGAGAAGCGTTCGACGAGTTCAGCGCGCGAAAAGATCTCCTGATCCGTCTCTTTCGGCGACCAGCCCAAGAGCGCAAGGAAATTGACGAAGGCATCAGGAATGAAGCCCCTATCGCGGTAAGTCGTCACACTCACCACTTCGCCGTGCTTGCGCTTGGAGAGTTTCGCTTTGTTCGGCGCCAGAATCAGCGGTAGGTGGGCAAACTTCGGCACAGGTTTCCCCAAGGCTTGATAGATCAAAATCTGCTTGTGCGTGTTTGAAAGGTGATCCTGCCCGCGGATGACGTGCGTGATCCGCATCTCGATGTCATCCACCACCACGCTCAGGTTGTAGAGCGGATGGCCGTCCGAACGCAGGAGCACCAAGTCTTCGATGTCCTGATAGTCGCGCGCCTGAGGGCCGAAGACGATGTCTTCAAAGACGGTCTTGCCTTCTTCGGGCACGCGGAGCCGGATGACGGAGGGCTGTCCCTGCGCTTCGCGCGCGGCAATCTCTGCCGCTGAGTAGGCGCGGCAAGGATTGACAGGCTTTGCCTGGCGCGCGGCGGCGGCGGCGGCGGACAGTCTTTTGACCTCCGCATCCGAGCGCTCTTCTTTCGGGCAAAAACATTTGTAGGCGTGGCCGCTCTCCAGCATCTGCCGCGCCGCCGCGCGATGCTGCTCGACATAATCAGATTGGAAGAACGGGCCTTCATCGTAATCGAGGCCGAGCCACTCGATGCCTTCGAGGATGCCGCGCACCATCTCTTCGCTCGAGCGTTGGAGGTCGGTGTCTTCGATGCGCAGGACGAAAGTGCCCTGGTGCTTGCGCGCAAAGAGCCAGTTGAAAAGTGCGGTGCGCGCCCCGCCGACGTGCAGGTAGCCGGTGGGTGAAGGCGCAAAACGGACGCGAATGTCTGACATGGCTGTTAGTTCTCTCCATCTTCGGTTGTCGGTCGTAGCGAAGAACCACAACAATCTTTATGACTTTAGTTCGAAATGATTTTTCGAGGACGCGAGCCTCTGGCCCCAAGGGTTCGACTTCATAAAGTCGAACGCCGGGACACATTAAAGCGTGTCCCGGCGTTCTTTGAAAACAGGGGTAGATTCATGGCCCCTGCAATTATTGAAATAAGGCGGGCGCCCCGTGTCCTGGTGGACTTAATGGACTTGACACCCTGAGGGGTCGCTGCTAGTCCCAGCGAGGGGTTCGATTCCCGCGCTCTCCGCATCCAATTATCAACCGGGAGTGAAAGTCATCCAAACTCCCGTCCATGATTCTGGGGGGGTGGCGGGAGGGTGTCAAGAGTTTTGTGTCAATGGCCTCTTCCAGGTGACACCCTGTTAAGCTAGTTCGAGCTGTCCTTCAAAGATTATTTTCTGATGCTGGTTGACGGCTGACGGCTAAAAGCAGCATAGCCACTGGCGGGTGTGCGCCAATGGCTTTTGTTCTTTCGAGGATGGAGAGGATCCGTCGGAACAAACAGCAGGCCTGCCGGGAGCCTGCCATTGTCTGGGGTGAGGATCCAACCGAAATCGCGCTCCTACGGCGCGAAGAAACTTGTTGAGCCCCCGGACTTCAAGTGGGCGAAGTCCTAGCGGTCGTTTTGGGGGGCTCAGCGCCACTGTAAGGCGGATTGGGCATCCGCTGCGCGGTGGCGGGCTTGGCTTGGGATGCCTTGCCCCGAACCCGTTGGGAGCCTCGACTCTCAAAGCTGGAAGATTCCGACTCACAGGTTACGCTACTTGGTGTGCCCCGTTCCCCAATTAGCGTAACCTGCGAGTCGAAAGATTGTAACTACCAACTAAAATCCGACCCCCGTGTCCTTTCTAATTGGCAATTACAAACCCTGAGAGGAGTCTCTCCTCATCTCTTGAGACGGCGGAAGAAGCGCCCCGCGCATCAGAGCCCCTGGCAATGGTGAGGCATCGCTACTCGGTTGCCCGCGCGGCCAAGGGCGCTTCTCCCGCTTCAAATCTCTGGTCTTCAAATATCGCGGCGCGTCTCGCCAAAAACGGTTGCAAGATGTGCTCGTCAATCGAGCGCCAGATCAAGAAGATGCCCAACAACCCGTTGATGGTGATAAAGAGGCCAAAGAATACCAGGTGTGGGAAGCCCATATTGCTTACCTACTTTTCAATCTCGCTCCTTGCTCTTGCCTTGCGCCTGACAATAGAGCAACGTCCGTGCCACCGCCTGCCGCTCTCCGGCGCTGGCGGCTAAGTCCCGCAATGGCGGAGGATCCACATTTCAGCCCCGAGGCGTCGTCAATCAATTATCAATGGCTTGTCATCAATATTTGACAAATCTTGGTGACAGCCTGTCCACGATAGATGACAAACTCGCTGCCCTCTCCCCTTGTCCACCTGTTGAAATTACCTATTGCTCCAGCTTTCCAATTTCCAAGCAAACCAAGCCTCCCACTCTTCTCAGAATAGTGACTGTGGTGGGCTGCCTCGTCGGCCGCCTCGGGAAAAGTTGGAGCGCACACCCAGAGCCATAAAGCGAAATAGGAATAGCCTCAAGCCGAAGGCGAGGATGATAGAGTGTGAGACCTCCAGTCGGTTTGCCATCGCCGCACCAGACAGGTATGATGCTGGCACCCGAGAAGTCACATCCGATTAAGAGGTCCACGAATTTATGCCCAATCCAAAGACGCTACGGCGTGTCGTCATCACCGGCATCGGGTGCGTCAGCCCCATCGGCATCGGCAAGGAACAGTTTTGGCGCTCGCTCAAGGAGGGGCGCAGCGGCGTCACGCGCATCAGCCGCTTCGATGCCACCGAACTCCCCGTGCAGATCGCCGCCGAGGTCAGGGACTTCGACCCGGACCTCTACATCGCGCCCAAAGACCGCCAGCACGTCTCGCATGCCGTCGCGCTCTCAATCGCGGCGGCGGACCAGGCGTTCGGCGACGCGGGCCTGATGCCGAAGGACCTGAGCCTCGATGAGCGCCGGGACATCGGCATCATTCTAGGGAGCGGCGGCGCGAGCCTGGGATTTGTCGAGCGCCAGTACCGCTACTACTTCGCCAACGAGGCGAAGAAGGCGAGCATCTACACGATCCCGACGGCGACGCCGGGGACGCTGGCGAGCGAAGTCTCGATGGCCTTCGGCCTGCGCGGCTTCAGCCATCTGGTCTCGACCGGCTGCACCTCTTCGACTGACGCCCTCGCCTACGCGACGCAGATGATCGCGCTCGGCCGTATCAACCGTGTGCTCACGGGCGGAGTGGACGCGCCGCTCACCCACAGCATCGTGCTCGGCTTCTGCGTCATGAAAGTCATGACCTCCTCGTGGAATCACGAGCCGGAGCGTGCCTCGCGCCCTTTCAGCCGCGACCGCGACGGATTTGTCTTAGGCGAAGGTGCCTACCTCTTTGTGCTGGAGGAACTCGAACACGCCCTGAAGCGTGGCGCCCAGATTTACGCGGAGGTCATCGGCTACGGCTCGACCTGCGACGCGCACCATCGCGTGCGGCTCGACGAGAGTGGCGAGGAGCCGGCGCGGGCGATGACTCTCGCCCTCAACGACGCGGGGCTTGCGCCCGACGAGATCGACTACCTCAACCTGCACGGGACCTCGACCGAGCTGAACGACCGGATTGAAACAAGAGCCGTCAAGCAGGCCTTCGGCCCGGCGGCCTACCGCATCCCGATGAGCGCGACCAAATCGATGGTCGGCCACCCGCAGGGCGCCTCGGGCGCCGCCGGGCTGACCGCCACGCTCGGCGCGATGAGCCAGGGCTTCCTTCCCCCAACCATCAATCTGGATGAAGCCGACCCGGAATGCGACCTGGATTATGTGCCGAACACTGCGCGGCCCGCGGAGGTCAGGCACGCGCTCTGCAATTGCATCGGCTTCGGCTCGAAGAACTCGGCGCTGGTGGTCAGGAAATTTGAGTAAGTCTGGAGTCTGGAGTCCAAAGACTCTTCAGACCCTGTACTCCAGACTCCAGACTCCAGACTCCAGACTTAAAGTGGCTTATGTTCGCCAGCTTCGCCCAGCGCAGCACCGAGCCGGAGTTGATCGACGGCACCGGTTACAGCTTCGATGAGTTCGTCGAGAACCTGGCCGACCTCCGCCGCGTCAACCGCTATCTTGGCGGCAAGCGGGCTTTGGGCCGTCACCTCTTCCCGATGATTGAATCTCTCGCGGGCAAGCGCGTGAGGCTGCTCGACGTGGGGACTGGTTCGGCCGACATCCCCGCGATGGTGGTGGAATGGGCGCGGGCGCGTGGAGTCGAAGTCGAGTTCGTAGTGCTCGACCTCAATGAATTCGCGGCGCGTGAAGCGCGGGCACAAACGAAGGGCTACCCGGAAATCAGCGCGGTGCGCGCCGACGCAATGCGACTGCCCTTTGCCGAGCGGAGTTTTGATTTCGTGCTGGCTTCGCTCTTCCTGCACCACTTCGAAACTCAGCCAGCGGCACACCTCCTCACCAACTTCGCCCGCCTCGCGCGCGTCGCTTTCATCATCAATGACCTCCGGCGCCACCCCATCGCCTACTACTCGATCAAGCTGCTCACGCGCCTCTTCACAAGCAATCGGCTGGTGCGCAATGACGCGGCGGTGTCGGTGCTGCGCGGCTTTACCGAGCGCGATGTGGCGGCGATAGGGCGCGCGGCCGGGCTGTCGCTCCAGACCTTTCGTCACTTCCCCTACCGCTTGATTCTCATTGGCCGGCAACGCTAGCTGGCGAGCTTCGAGACTGAGATCGGTTTGCGAATGAAGGGATGGACAACACAAAGTGACAAAGGGGCATAGCAGCCTATGGCGGAGGTGGCGATGCCTTCGTCACCAAACTCAATCCGAACGGCGCGATTGTCTATTCGACCTTCTTCGGCACAAACCGGGTGGATTGCGCTTATGCGATTGCCGTGGATGCTCAGGCCAACGCCTACCTGACGGGTCTATCCTATTCGCCTAACATCGGGGCTCCGTTGCTGGCTAACGGATTCTTCGGCGTCTACAACATCTTCGTCACCAAACTCAATACTTTCGTGCTGGTTAATCGGGCCTACGATCCGTCCCGGTACACCCTGCTCAACCTCATGCTCTCGTGCCTGGCCGCCTTGCAAGCCCCGATCATTATGATGAGCCAGAACCGGCAGGCCGAGAAGGACCGCTTGCAGTCGAAGAATGACTACGAGGTGGACGTGAAGGCGGAACTGGAGATCATGCAACTGCACGAGAAGCTCAACGAGCTGCGCGAGCGGGATTGGATTGCGTTGGTCGAGATGCAGCAGCGGCAGATTGAGCTGATGGAGCGGATGTTGATCGAAGGGCGGTGCCGAGGGGCAGTGGCTGAAGCCGACAAGATTGGTCGATAATGATGGAATCAAAGACCGTCAGCGAGACCGAGGCTTGGTGGGTGAGCCTACTCGGATGAACTGGATAATTTGGCCAGGGCCGCTTCACACTTCGCGATCTCGCGGGTTGCTTCGTCGATTGTAATTTGATCACGTTCCGGCGCTAGACCGTGGGTTCACGATGGTAGCAGGCGCTGACCGACGCTTGATGCTGTCGGGGCGTTAATCTCGACTTGGCCCCGCCTCGTCTGCCGTGGCGGCGAACCACAGCCTCACCTTGCCGTCATTGGTAGCGGCGGCGAGAACTTTATTGTCCGGCGAAAATGCGACCGAGTTGATTTCACTCGGCACGGTGAGAGTACACAATTCCTGACGAGTGGCCACGTCCCAGAGCTTGACTGTCTTGCTTACGCCCCCGACGCTGGCGAGTCGCTTGCCGTCAGGCGAGAAGGCCAGAGATGCGACACCTTGACCCTTGAGCGCGGCGGTCTCCCGCCGACTGCGCAGATCCCAAAACTTAATCGTGCCGTCATAGCTGCCCGATGCGAGAAGCGCCCCGTCAGGCGAGAAGGCGACCGTGTGAACGTCGTTGGCGTGCTCTTGCGCGGTCATCACAACTTGCCATGAGGAAACATCCCAAACAGTCACCAGATGTCCAGTAGGAATGCCGAGGGCCTGCCTCCCACCTTCCGCGACGGCCAGATACTTTCCGTCCGGCGAAAGTGCCAGAGACCAGATGAGGTTCTGATATTGCGAATGCAGAGCCGCCATTTCTTTGCCCGTCGTGGCGTCCCACAGCTTGATCTCTCCGGTCTTGCCGCCCGAGGCGAGCAGCTTGCCGTCAGGCGAAAACGCCACGCATTCGGCGACGGCTGTGTGGCCGCTCAGCGTCAACAGGTTCTCTCCGGTCGCGGGATTCCACAATCGCACGAGCATGTCGTCGCTGGCTGTCGCTAACTTCATCCCGTCGGGCGAAAACGCGACGCCGTTGACCCACTGTGGGTGCGTGAGTGTCATCGCCTCGCGCCCTGTGGCGACATCCCACAATTTGACCGTCGCGTCTTTGCCGGCGCTGGCCAGCGTGCGACCGTCAGGCGAGAAGGCAACGTTCCAGACCCAATCTTTGTGGCCGTCGAGCGTTAAAGCGCCGGGCTGCTTCGTGAGGTCCCAAAGCCTGACGGTGTGATCGTGGCTGCCTGAAGCCAAAGTCTTCCCGTCAGGCGAAAAAGCTAAACCATGGACTATATCGGTATGACCGCGCAGGACATCGCTTAATTTTCCGGTGGCGACTTCATAGAGCCTCACTGTACCGTCTGCCCTGGTCACTGCGAGTTTTTTCCCGTCCGGCGAAAAGTGCAAGTCAGTTTGGGTAATTCCGTCGCCGTGAATCGTCGCGGTCTTGTGATGGCTTGCTACGTCCCACAGTTTGATCTCGCCATCGCTGCCGGTGGTCGCCAGGGTCTTTTCCGTCGGGCGAGAAGGCGACGCCGAGCACGGCCCAGGAATGACCTCTGAGCGTTGCGCGCTCGCTACCCGACGCAACATCCCACAACTTTGCTGTGTGGTCGAAGCTGGCCGATGCGAGTGTCTTGCCGTCTGGCGAGAAGACGACTAATGCCATTCTCTCCGTATGTCCCCTGAACGTCGCAACCTCTTCGCCTGTATCTACTCTCCAGAGTTTCACAGTGTGATCGTCGCCTGCTGTGGCTAACGTTCGACCATCGGGCGAGAATGCGACAGACACGACGCCGCCCGTATGGGTGAATGTTCTGGCAAGCTTTCCCGTTTCCACTTCCCAGATAAGAGCCGAACCGTTCGCGCAGCCTGCGGCCAGATATTTTCCGTCGGGAGAGAATGCGATACCATAGCCATTCATCACACCCGCTTGGGCATCGAATGACCTTAATAGCTGTCCGGTCGCGGCGTCCCAAACGTGCGCTTTCCCGTCGAGACTTCCCGCCGCAACCTTACTGCCGTCAGGCGAAAACGCCACGCTAAACACCGTGTTCGTCGCGCCAAGCAGAGCACGCGACCTTTCATGCGTCAATCGCCAGAGCAAATACCACTCGAAGCCGCGCAAATCTTCCTCGCCCGGTTTGGGTCTTTGAGCTTCGAGCAGATCGAGTGCGCGCCCGACGTTGGCCGTCTCCCATGCCTGGTAAGCTAAGCTCAGCTGCGCGGCGTACAGCAACTGGCGGTTGGCGTACTCATCCTTTTCGGCGCGCAGGCGCTGCTGCTCGGCGCGGTTACGCTGCGCCGTGGTGGCGATGATGCCGCCGAGCAGCGTCAGCAAGACTAATGCGGCGACCGCGACACCGACCTTGTTTCGCTTCAGAAACTTGGTGGTGCGGTATGAGAGCGCGTCTTGGTGAGCGAGCACGGGGAAGCCTCCGAGGTAGCGGCGAAGGTCTTCGGAGAATTGCTCGACTGACGCGTACCGCCTCTCGGGTTCCTTGCGTAGCGCCTTCAGCACGATGTTATCGAGGTCACCCGCCAACTGGTGGCGCAGCTTAGCCGGGTGCCCGTCACGCGTCTGGCTCACCAGCTCGGGCGTGAGCGTGACCGGCCGTGCGCCGTCGCTGCCTGCGACCTGCTGGGTGCGGGTGACAGCCAGGCTCGGCTTGTCCGGCTCTTGCTCACAGATCGCCTGCAAGACTTCGTGCGGCGCGCGGCTCTTCAGCCGGTAAGGCCGATGCCCGGTCAGCAGCTCGTAGAGCAGCACCCCGAGCGCGTAGACGTCGCTGGCCGTCGTGATCACCTCGCCCTTCACCTGCTCAGGGCTGGCGTAGTCCGGCGTCATCACCCGCACTGCCGTCGCCGTCACCCCCGCCGGCTGCTGAGACTGTGCTGGGCCGAGCAGCTTGGCGATGCCGAAGTCGAGCAGCTTCACCTCGCCTGCTTCCGTCACCAGGATGTTCGAGGGCTTGAGGTCGCGGTGAATCACCAGATTCTGGTGCGCGTACTGCACCGCCCCGCAGACCGTGCGAAAAAGCTTGAGCCGGGCCGTGGTCGGAAGCTGGTGCGCGTCCGCGTACTTGCCGATGGGCCGCCCCTCGACGTACTCCATGACGAAAAAGGGCAGGCCGTCCTCGGTCGTCCCGCCGTCCAAGAGCCGCGCGATGTTCGGGTGCTGGAGGTTGGCCAGAATCTGCCGCTCGTTGTAGAAGCGGCGGAGGACCTCTCGGGTCTTGAGGCCGCTCTTGACGAGCTTGATGGCGACGCGGCGGCCTAACTCCGTATCTTCGGCGAGGTAGACTTCGCCCATCCCGCCTTCACCAATCAGGCCGAGGACTTCGTAGCGGCCGAAGAATTCTCCGACGTGTGTCTCTTCAATGTGCTCGTCGGCCATTCGACGCGCCGTCACCTCCAAAGCTGGCTCCTGCATAAACCTGTTGGCTGCCACCTGCCCGTCGGAGGCGAGGAGCCGTTGGACCTCGGCCAGCACCGACGGCTCCCCGGCGCACTCGCGGGCGAGGAAGAGCGCCTGCTCCTCCGGCTCAAGCTCGGCGGCGGCGGCGAAGGCTTCGGCTACTCTTTGGTCTTGATCTCTCATCGCTGAACTACCATCTTCGGCTCATGTGCAGCCTGTTGGCAAAAATGTTTGGAGTACCGCCTTCAGGCGGGTTTTGGCCGTGGCAAAAAGCCCGCCTCCGGTACTCCAAACGTCAAACGCAAACTAACTACACATGAGCCCCATCTTCGTCCGTCAGTCGCTACCCGCGGCTGACCTCTTGATAGAGCCACGCCCTGGCAAACTTTAAATCGCGCTCCACCGTCCGCTGCGAGACCTCTGTCCCCGCGGCGCCGAGCACGGCCGGGATCTCCTCCACCTGCAACCCGCCGAAGAAGTGCAGCTCAACGACCAGCGTTTGGCGAGGGAATCTCTTGGCAAACTCCGCCAGCGCCTCATCGAGCGCGACCAGGTTCACCTCACGCTCGACCGGGATGCGCTCGGCCCGGCTGAGCGGCACTTTGAAGGCCCCGCCGCCGCGCTTGGCGGCTGCCTGCTGGCGGGCGTAATCGACCAGGATGCGCCGCATCATCTGCGCCGCCACGACGATGAAATGTGCCCGGCCCTTCCATTCGATATGCGGCATTTCGAGCAATTGCAGGTAGGCCTCGTGCACCAGCGCCGTCGCTTGCAGGGTGTGGCCGGGGCGCTGTTGGCGCAGGTAGCCTGACGCTAGACGGCGGAGTTCGTCGTAGACGAGGGGCGTCAATCGCTCGAGCGCCTGCTCATCACCCTCACTCCACCGATGGAGCAGTTGGGTAACGCTTTCGGAAGACAACATACTCGGCCAAACCTTTGATTTGCTCCCCCGGCAGGTTCAGGACCGCGGGCCAGGCACCGGTGAGCGCCAAAACCGAGGGGGATCAGTTTAGCAAAATAAATTTCGGATTGCATGGCGGATTTGGGCTGGGAAATACGAATTACCTGGTGAGCAGGAAAACTGCTGAAGCGGGCGACCGCTTCGGCGGTTGGGGCGGGCGGTCGTCCTGCCGCGTGCTCATCAGCACCGACCAAGGCGGCAAGTGAGACTTGCCCGCCTCCAATATGACAACCTTGCGTGGTCAATCAGACCGCAAAGCCGGCGCCAATCATTAACAGGAGTAAGGAGGATCATTATGCAACAGACAAGTCGCCGCGCCCGGCTTCGGCCGGCTCTCGCGCTCACCATCTCACTTCTCGTCAACAGCCTGGCTCTGCCAGGTTACTCTTCGAACCGTGCGGCTAAGCCAGATGCCGCGGGCAGAGTGAATGCGGCTCAACCACCAGCCGCCGCCTCACCACTGATGCCAGCCGATCCGGAGGCGAGATCGCGGGTGAGCGAAGCCTACGGGAGGCTGCCGTTGCGCTTTGAAGCCAACCACGGCCAGGCTGACCCGGAGGTGAAGTTCATCTCGCGCGGCAGCGGCTATAGTCTCTATTTGACTTCCACTGAAGCAGTGTTGGCCTTGAGCAAACCCGCCGCGCACCACAGTAGTAAAGAGTCACGTGCAGGGCGCAAGGGGCTCAGGTTTCAGGCGGCGCAAACAATCGGTGATGTCGTGCGGATGAGGCTGGTCGACGCTAGCTCGACGGCGCAGGTCGTGGGGCTGGAAGAACTACCCGGCCGGAGCAATTACTTCCTCGGCAATGACCCTGAGAAGTGGCGCACGGACGTGGCCCACTACGCGAAGGTCGAGTACCGTGAGGTCTACCCCGGCGTTGGTCTCCTCTATTACGGCAATCAGCGCCAGCTTGAATATGACTTCGTCGTCGCTCCGGGGGCAAGCCCCAGTCGGATCAAGCTTGCTTTCGAGGGCGCCAGGCAGGTGCGGGTCGATGCGGAGGGCGACCTGGTAATGGAGACCGCGGTGGGCGAGGTGCGCCAGCACAAGCCGGTGGTCTATCAAGAGGTGAACGGGGCCAAGCTGCCCGTCGCCGGCCGCTACGTGCAGACGGGCGAGCGTGAGGTCGGTTTCGAGATCGCCGCCTATGATCAGAGCCGACCGCTCGTCATCGACCCGGTGCTCGCCTACTCCACTTACCTCGGGGGCGGCATGGACGATATCGCCTATGCCATCGCCGTCGATTCGGCGGGCAACGCCTATCTCACGGGGCAGACGGAGTCAACTAACTTCCCGACTCAAAACCCGACGCAACCGGCCTCCGGCGGTCAGACAGATGTTTTCGTGACCAAGTTGAATGCGGCCGGAACCGCCTTGGTCTACTCCACCTACTTAGGCGGCAGCGGATACGACTCCTCTTTCGACGAAGGGTTGGCTCTTGATGCGGCAGGTAACATTTATGTTACCGGGGTTACTACTTCGACCAATTTCCCCACCAAAAATGCCGTGCAGTCAACCTACAGTGGCGGCACCTGCGGCACGGCGCCAAATACCTACGACTGCGGGGATGCTTTCGTGACGAAGTTGAATGCGGCGGGCAATGCGCTCGTCTATTCGACCTACCTCGGCGGGAGCAGAGACGATTACGCTAACGGGATTACAATTGACTCCGCCGGCAACGCTTATGTCGTAGGGGCCACTAACTCGACCAATTTCCCGACCAAGAGTGCGTTACAATCAACCCTTGGCGGCGACTATGATGGCTTCGTGGCGAAGTTGAGCCCTGATGGCTCCGCCTTAGTCTATTCCACCTATCTCGGTGGTAAAGATTTCGATGAGGTCGGGGGGATCGCGGTAGATGCGGCGGGCAACGCCTATGTGGCGGGGGATACCGCGTCAAGCAATTTCCCGACCCAGAATGCCTTGCAGCCGGCTTTGGGCGGCGATTTCGATGGCTTCGTGGCGAAGTTGAATCCGGCGGGCAGCGCGCTCGTTTACTCCACCTACCTCGGCGGGAGCGGGGAAGATGAGGCATTCAATCTTAAGCTAGACAGTGGGGGCAATGTTTACCTCAGGGGCCGGACCAATTCGACCAATTTCCCCACCAAGAATCCCTTACAGCCAACTTACGGAGGCGGCAGTTGCAGGGATGATTTTGGGGCTTACAACTGTTTCGACGCTTTCGTGGCGAAGCTGAATCCGGCAGGCAGCGCGCTCGTCTATTCCACCTACCTCGGCGGCAGTGGTGATGACAGAGGCGATGGCCTGGACGTAGACGCGACCGGCAATGTTTATGTGGCAGGCGATACCAATTCAGCCAATTTCCCCATCGCCCACGCGATCGGAAGAGCGTCCGACTTCTACTACTTTGGCGACACTCTCAGCAGGGGCACATGCGGCACAGCGCCGAACACATTCCCTTGTCATGACGGTTTTGTGACGAAGATCAATGCGGCGGGCACAGCACTGGTCTATTCCACTTACCTCGGCGGCAGCGGTCAGGATGAAATCCGCAGCCTAGCCGTGGACGCGGCCGGCAATGTCTATGTCACCGGTGGGACTAGCTCGGCCGACTTCCCGATGGATCCCCAGAAAGCTGCGTTCCAGCGGCAGATCAGTTCCACCGGCAGCTCCGATGCTTTCGTGGCGAAGCTGAATGCGGATAACCGGATCACGAACGTGGTTACCGTCTCCGCCGCGAGCTTCAGCTTCCCAGTCGCCAGCGAATCAATCGTCTCCGCCTTCGACGACAATGGCATGGTCCCCTTCACACGAGCGGCAGCTACGGTCCCACTCCCAACTTCCCTTGCGGGGACGACCGTCAAGGTCAGGGATAGCGCTGGCATAGAGCGCTTAGCGCCGCTCTATTTCATCTTTCGTGGTTTTGGTGATCAGATCAACTACCAAATCCCTCCGGGGACGACCACTGGAACGGCCACCGTGACGGTCACCAACAATAATGCCACCGTCGCTGTAGGAACGGTGCAGATCGCCGCCGTGGCTCCGGGGCTGTTTGCTTACAGTGGGACGGGGCAAGGCGTGGCTGCGGCAGTGGCGCTGCGGGTGAAGGCCGACGGCTCGCAGAGCTACGAGCCGATTGTTAACATTGCTAACAACTCCCTCTTCACGATCCCGATTGATCTCGGCCCTGAAACAGATCAAGTGTTTCTGATCCTCTATGGGACCGGCATCCGCTTCCGCAGCTCTTTAATGGGCGTGACAGTGAAGATCGGTGGGGCGGACGCGCAAGTGCTTTATGCCGGAGCCGCACCCGGTTTCGTCGGTCTCGACCAAGTTAATGTCCGCATCCCGCGCAGCCTGATCGGGAAAGGTGAGGTGGACATCATGCTGGCGGTGGATGGTCAAACCGCAAACACGGTTAAGGTCGGCATCAAGTAAAGCCAGAGACTGAGCCTGGCTTAGAGGAAGCGGTAAGTTAACCGCGGGATCGAGCGGCTGCTCATCCTCCGTCTCCGTAGGAGCGATATGTGTGATGTCGCTCCTACGGAGCTTGGGGGTCGATAACAACGTTCGACTATAAACATTTGGCTCCTACGGAGCCGGGGCAGTCATCGCTAGCAAGAGGCATAACAACGAAATCTATCGCAATGTCCAGCGTCGGTCCGCATTCATGCTGGCGCTGGCCCTCTCAGTCAGTAGCTTCACCTCGTCCGATTACTCGTCGGGGTGACACAATCAGAATAGCTACTCACATCTATAGATGCGGCACACCAAGATCTGGAGTCAGCGAGCAGGTCAGTACCGCCTGCGGTAGCGGGCGGGTGCAGCTCAACAGACCCGGTCGCTACCGCTCCCGGTACTGACTCGGCGCCACGCGCTCCACATCTTGGTGTGCCCTGCATATAGGAGGAGTTCGATGTCGAAAACCAGCGCGCAATTACTTGGCTCACTCGCCCTGTTCTTTCTCGGCTTGAGTTCTCCGCTCGTCTCATCTGCCCAGACGCAAACGTCCGGAGCGATCCAAGGCGTCGTCTATGAGGCGGGCACCAAGCAGCCCATTGCCGGGGCCATCATTTCCGTGACCAATGAAGAGACGGGGCTCCACCGTGCGACGATCACCAACGCCGACGGCCTCTATTTCGTCGGCATCCTGCCGGTCGGCACCTATACGATCTCGGCTCAGAAGCCTGGCTATGGGGATGATCCCGACTCGAAGGCCAACAATTTCCCGATCCGGCTCTCGAAGACCAACCTCGTGCAGCCGCCCCCGATCGTGCTGCGGAGGGTCGGCACGGCGGCGACGCCGGCGGCCACTCCCGCTGGTCCGGCAGGCGCTCCTGCACCCGGCTCGTCCCCCAGAGATTCCGAAGACGAGCGACTCGTCAATACCGTCAACGCCGCGCGGGGCGGGAATTTCGACCGCCGACAACTGACCATGCTGCCGCTGCCCGGCATCCGCACCTTCGATGACCTGGCCTTCTTAGTCCCTGGCGTCGCGCCGCCGCCGCCGCCCATCGGGAGCATGGTCGGGCCGGGCATCGGGCAGGGGATTGGGACTTCGGGGCAGTTCTCCGTCAATGGGGCGCGCAGCCGCGCGAACAACTTCACGGTGGACGGCTCAGATAATAACGATGAGGACGTGGGCGTGCGGCGCCAGGGCTTCGTCTCACTCATCCCGCAGAGCATTGAGAGCGTGCAGGAGTTTCAGATTTCGACGCACTTGTGGGACGCCGGGCTGGGGCGCAATCTCGGCTCACAGGTCAACGCCGTGTCGCGCGCGGGAGGCAACCAGGTTCACGGGACGCTCTACGACTTCTTCAATCACAGCGCGCTCAACGCGCGGAACTTTTTTGATTACACCTCGGACAACGCGCCGCCGCTTCCGCTGACGGCAACAGCGCTCGCCAGATTTACGGGCCTCCCGAATGACGTGCAGGTGCCGGTGAGCATTTTCGATGTCGTGACGCGCACCAGCAGGGCAGTAATGCAGCGCAACCCTTTGGAGGGCAAAGACCCATATCAGCGCAACCAGGGCGGGGCGAGCATCGGTTTCCCCATCCTGCGCGACAAGACACTGTTCTTTGCCTCCTTCGAGCGGCAGGACATCCATGCGCGGCAGGAGACGCATTTCTCAGTCCCGACCGTGGCTCAGCGCGGGCTGTTCGTCTCCGGCGCCACCGGCCTGATTGTGACCGACCGCAATAACAAACCTATCGGCTCGCGCCCGGACAGCATCGTCGGTGATTCGGTCTTCTCGCTCTTTCCCTTCCCCAACAACCCGGTCGGGCCCTACGGCATTAACACCTTTACCGAAGTGCTGCCGGCCGACGCCGAGGGGACGATCTTTTCGCTCAAGCTCGATCACAACTTCAAACTCTTCGGGCCAAACGTCGCGCACACCCTGTCGGGGCGGTATAACTTCACCAATGACCGGCACGCGGTACCGGCGGTCGGCGATGCGCTCTTCGCCACCCAGGAGCCGCGCATCGGGACGCAGAATCTCTCGCTGATCCTCAACAGCCAGCTCACGCCGCGCATCAGCAATCAGATTCGCGCGAGCTACGGGCGCACCCGGCTACGCTTTAGAACGTTGCGCGATCCGTTTCTGATTCCGTCGCAGTTGGTGACCAATGACCCGGCAAATGGCCCGCTGCTGCTCAATGCGCGAAGGCTCTTTAATAACAGCTTTGCTCCCTCCGGGCGTACTGGACTGTATGTGTCCAATCCGACCCTCTTCTTTAACAGCCAGGCCTCCGACGCCGAGGATGCGCTCGGCCCGGTCGGTCAAGTAGTGGTCACGCCCTACAGTCCGGTGGGCGCCGACGTCTACCTCTTCCCGCAGGCGCGCACGACCAACGCCTGGCAGGCGGCCGACACGCTGACTCTCTTCCGCGGCCATCACAGTTTGAAATCGGGCGGCGACCTGCGGCGCACCCAGCTCAACAGCTTTCAGAATCGCAATTACCGCCCGCAGATCGTCTTTGGCGGGGCCAGCGACCTCACCGGGTTGGTTGACCAAGCCGGGCTCCCAGTTCCCATCCCGAATCTGAGCAGGTTTGGCGATACGCCGGGTCTCTTTTCAGGCGCGGACCTGGCGGCGCTCGGCCTGCCCACCGGCATCTTTCAATCGCTCGCCATCGGGCAGCCGGATTCGACTATCGGCCTGCGCTTCTGGCAATACAACTTTTTCTTCAACGACAACTGGCGCGTGCGGCGCGGCCTGACGCTCGATTACGGCTTGCGCTACGAGTACAACACGGTGCCGCGTGAGGCGCATAATCGGATCGAAAAGACGTTTGGATTCGACATGCTGCCGGCGAATGATCCGGGTGCGCGGGTCGCAATTGTCTCCGGGGGCGCCGCGATCCCGTTGCCCTCAGCGCCGCTGCTTGCCGCCTTCGATCAAACGCTCGGGGCGCTGAAGAAAATTCTCGACGGGCGCCAGACCATCTACGACCCGGACCGCAACAACTTCGGCCCGCACCTGGGCTTCGCCTGGGACCCGTTTGCCTCAAGCACGCAGGCCGGCAAGACGGTGGTGCGTGGCGGGGTCGGTGTCTATTACGACGTCACGCTCGGGAGCGTCGTCAGCCAATCGCGCAACGTCTTCCCGACCTTCCTGCCGCTCAACATTGACGCCAATACTTTCGTCTTCTCCACCGACTTGTTCTTCGATCCCAACTTCGGGACGGTGGCCGTCTTCAACCCGCGCTATGCGCCGCTGGGCGGGTTCGACAGTCAGGGGAATGTCGGGCTGCTCGTGGATCCGAAGACGCTGAACACCATCGGTGTGCCGGCGGGGGCCGTGCGACAACTGCTCGGCCTGATCTTCAACCCGGTGGCGTCGGGGTTCGGTCTGGCGACCGGCGGCGGCCTGGCCTTCACGCTGCCGGACCGCCACTTGCGCGCGCCTTATGCGCTGCACTTCAACCTCCAGGTCGAGCGTGAGTTGTTCAAGGATTATCTGGTCAACCTCGCTTACGTCGGCACGCGCGGGGTGAAGCTGACGCGCTTCCGCACGCCGAACGGCGGCCTGAACTCAATCGTCGTCCCGCTGGATCCGTTCGGGTTGAGCGGCGGCAAATTGAGTCCGGCCTTCTCCCTCCCGCCGCTCTACCGCCGCAGCGCGACAGGAAATTCCCGGCCCCTTCAGGGGCTGGGCGCCTTTACGATCTTCGACTCCTCCGCCGCGTCAAACTATCACTCCCTCCAGGCGAGCGTGACCAAACGTTTCTCTCATGGCCGACAACTGACTGCCGGCTACACCTGGTCGCACGCGATCGATGACGTGTCGGACATCTTCGACCTCGCCGGGGCCTTCAACCTGCCGCAGGACGACGCCGACTTGCGGGCCGAGCGTGCGAGCGCGAACTTCGACATCCGCCACCGCTTCGTCATCAGCTCGCTCTCGAACGTGCCCTTCATCAGCCGCTTCAACGAGGCGAGAGGGGCCAAAGGGTTATTGCTCGGCGGCTGGCAGTTCGCTTCCATCTCGACCTATCAGACCGGACAGCCTTTCACCGTCAACACGGACTTCGATGTCAACGGGGATGGCAACCTGACGGACCGATTGAACCGGATGGACGGCTTCATCGAGACGGACCGCGGCCCGCAAAGGCTGATCCTCCCGGACTTCTTTTTCCGCGCCGGGGCTTTTCAGAACGGCAAGGTTGGGCGCAATACTTTCCGCGCCAGGGGCGTGGCCAAGACCGACTTCACGCTGGTCAAGACCTTCCGGGTGAAGGAGGCCCAGTCTCTAGTCTTCCGCGTCGAGGCTTTCAACGCTTGGAACCGAACTCACTTCGGCATCCCGGTGCGCATCCTCGAAGCGCCGAGCTTCGGCCGCTCGGTCAATACTTCGTTGCCCGCGCGACAGGTGCAGTTCGCGCTCAAGTACGTCTTCTGAGTTCGCACCCGGAAGCAGCTTGTGAAGTGACAGTAGGCCACCCCGAGCCGGAAGAGACATCCCTTTTACGAGAAAGGCTGGTCGCCCAGTGTGGCCAGCCTTTTTTGTCGCCTCTGGGCCATCAGGTCAAGGCAACTTGCATAGTGCCGGCGTTGAATTAGCCTTCCGGCCGCCCGCCGGATACAATGAGGGCGGCTGAGACCGAGGCTCTGACCAGGCACAACCGGCTAACAATCAAAGTGGAGCAGCAAAATGGTGAAGCCAGCCTCTTTGGTACTTAAAAACGGCACGATCATTGACGGCACCGGACGCCCGCGTTTCCACGGCGACGTGGCGATCAGCGGTCATCGAATCGCGGCGGTTGACGCCGAAGGCTCACTGCACGGCCTGGACGAGATTGATTGCTCCGGCCTTATCGTTGCTCCAGGCTTCATCGACACTCACAGCCATTCGGACTTGCGGGTGCTCGTCGAGCCGCAACTGCCGATGAAGGTGCGTCAGGGGATCACGCTGGAGGTCTTCGGCCAGGACGGGATTTCGGTCGCGCCGGTCCGCGAGGCTGACCGGCCGCAGATGGAGCGTTCACTGGCGGGCCTGCTCGGGCGCCTCGGCCGTGAGTGGGACTGGCAGTCGGTGGCCGAATACCTCGCCGCCGTCGAGCGGGCGCATCCGGCGCTTGATTGCTCCTACCTCGTTCCGCACGGCGCAGTGCGTTTGCACGACATGGGGATGGAAGATAGGCGGGCGACGGGTGAAGAGATCGCAGAGATGCAGCAGCTCATCCGCCAGGCGATGCGCGAGGGGGCGCTCGGCCTCTCGACCGGCTTGATCTACCCGCCGTGCTGCTTCGCCGACACGGCCGAGCTGATCGAGCTGTGCCGGGCGGTGGCCGAGTCGGACGGCATCTTCGTCGTGCATATGCGCAGCGAGAGCGATTACCTCGAAGACGCAGTCGCCGAGATGATCGAGGTGGGCCGGCAGTCGGGCGTGCGCGTGCACATCTCGCACTTCAAAGCGGCCGGGCGCGAGAATTGGGCGATGATCGACGGCGTGCTGGAGATGATCCGGATCGCGCAGCAGGAGGGCGTGCGCCTGACGGCGGACCAGTACCCGTACGTGGCCGGCTCGACCATGCTCGGCGCCATCCTCCCGCCGTGGGCGCATGCGGGCGGAGTGGAGGCGACGCTTGAGCGCCTCGCGAGCGCTGAGGAGCGCGGGCGGATGCGCGAGGCGATGCTCGACCGCTCGCGGGCGGAGTGGGACAACTTCTGGAAGTGGTCCGGGCCGGAGGGCATCATCATCTCAGACATCCCCTCGGGCCGGCACGCCGAATACGTAGGCCAGAGTTTGGCGCAGGCGACGGCGCTCAGCCGTCAAGCCGGCGAAGTGAGCGAGGAGGCTGCCGCGGAATTCGCTTGCTCCCTGCTCGCAGAAGAGCGGATGGGCGTCGGCATGATCTCGTTCAGCCAGTCTGAGGAAGTGGTGCAAAAGATCATACGGGAGCCCTACGTCAACGTCTGCACCGACGGCCTGCTCGGGGGCAAACCGCACCCGCGGGCCTACGGCACCTACCCGCGCATCCTCGGCCGCTACGTGCGCGAGCAGGGTTTGCTCACGCTCGAAGCGGCCGTGCGCAAGATGTCGGGGCTGGCGGCCGAGACCTTCAAGCTGCGCGGCTACGGCCGGGTGGCGGAGGATGCACGCGCCAACCTGGTCGTCTTTGACGCCGAACGAGTGATCGACCGGGCGACGTTCGAGGATTCGAAGCAGTATCCCCTGGGCATCGAGTACGTCATTGTCGAAGGTCTGGTAATGGTCCGGGGCGACCTGCAACCTGAGGCCGGGAGTGGCGTGACCGTCAAGTCAGAGGCCAGGGGGTAAGGGCAAAGGGCAAAGCGCAAAGTGCGAAGAGTATCCCCCTTGCTCTTAGCGCCTTGCGCCTTGCGCTTTGCTCCTTGCCCTTTGCGCTTTGCGCTTTGCCCTCTTGAAGATCACCCATCCCAGTAGTAGCATGCACTTGCGTTACTCTCTGGCAGAAGCATTGGCCCTTCCCGGTTGCGTATGACCGTTGCGGCTCTGCCATTCAACTCTCCGTAGCACACAATTCTGAGGAGGAATTTATGGCCAAAACCATTTGCAAAATATTTGGAGTAGTTCTGCTGTTGGTTGGGATCGCGGGCTTCCTCAATGATCACTTGCTGGGAATGCACCTGACCGGAATCCACAATGTGGTGCACCTCTTGACTGCGGTGATTGCGCTCTACTTTGGCTTCCTCGGCTCGGCGAGCGCCGCGCGCACCTTCTGTTTAGTCTTTGGTGTGATCTATCTGCTCTTGGGTGTCCTGGGCTTCATCAGGCCGGAACTGGTCGCCAGCGTCATCCAGGCTCATGAGACAGCCGGGCTCACTCCAGACAATGCGGTCCACCTCCTGTTGGGGGCAGTCTTCCTGGTCGTCGGGCTCCTGCGCTCGCCGGAGACTACCGCGACCACCTGATCAAAGCTTTTCTGGGAGAGGTAGAGATACGAAGGAAGGCTCGCACGATGGCGGGCCTTCCGCTTGACAGCACCGGGCGGAGAGAGCTACCTCACAAAGATTACTCCGAAGTGATTGTCTACGACTTCGCCCTGATCGCTGACCGTGAAGTTGGAGGTGATGAGGCCGCTGGCTCCGTCAAACTGCCCCTCGCCGCCTTCTACCTTCCATATGACTGAGCCGTGCTTGAGCCGCGCATCCGCGCTCGCGCCGATGTAGCCCTCGCCGACCGTACTAAAGCGCAGCCGATGCCCGCTGCCCCCGAAGGTGATGGTCCCCGATTCTTTAAAGCTGGTCTCGCTGGTGAAAGTTACCTCTGACTCGAAGGCGGCCTGACCGCCGGCCGCCGGTTGGATCACGCCCTCCACCCCGTCTGAGCTGACGGAGGTGCGGATGTTGCAACTCGGGGCGGTGGTTGAAGCCTTGAGGCGATTAGGGTCATCGCCCGCCGGGGCCGCCTGCCCTCGGAACTGCATCACATAGATCATCTGTTTCATAGGTGATGTTCTCCTGCTCTGAAAATGTCCGACAAGCTGCCAGCTTGTCGCGTGGTTGCGAAAGCGCTCCTTCTCGGAAGCCTACGACAAGCTGGCAGCTTGTCGGACAGTGAGCGCGATTTTCATCCTTGGTGGTGAGCCAAGGCTCATGCATAACTTTGTGGCATGGATGAAGCAGGATGTTTTTATCTCAGGGGCTGAAGTGAGTCAATCCTTGCCAGGGCATAATCATCAGTCAGACACCCCCGGCAAAGCCGGTGGCTTGATGAGTGGGGCCGCCTCAAAGGCGGTCGCCCTTACCAATTAGCTCTTTGACATCGCACGCGCGCGATGCCACGACTGCTTTCAGAAGCGCCCCTC
>Ga0207646_10000109_pt1 | contig 112879 bp, 71 predicted proteins | sample KBSK5502metaG_FD_184343 | JGI IMG/M metagenome (GOLD analysis project Ga0207646, IMG submission 184343) | Corn, switchgrass and miscanthus rhizosphere microbial communities from Kellogg Biological Station, Michigan, USA - KBS K5-50-2 metaG... | ecosystem: Host-associated > Plants > Roots >... | reverse complement strand
GAGGTGTTGGAACTCAGAGATGGGAGCTTGGAAGTAATCTACAAACAGCAACCCATCCTCCGACTGACTCGCGCGATGATGGAAAAGATGAAAGAGAAGAAGAAATAATAATGTTCAGTGGTCAGCAAGTGACCACTCACCTGCTGACTACTGACATAATCGCTTGGGAAATTTGTGACATAATCGCTTGGGAATGACATCATTTATTGAGGGATTTGCGTGTCCGGGGTCAGTACCGCGAGCAGTAGCGAGCGTGACTCCGACGGCGACGCTCGCTACTGCTCGTGGTACTGATTCGACCTAAGCCGCCGAGGTGTCCGAACGGCAGGAGCAATACCCTTCGATTTCCACTCTTTCATTGCTTTATCAGAATTAGGTTAGGCTTTCGTGAAATCGGCCCTCTACCCTTGGCCTCAGACGGGGAGGGTGTGTGCCCTCCTTCGGCAGGGCCCACGAGATCATTGACTACTGGAAAAAGATTATGGAAGAGAGCCAGCGCGAAAAAAAACTGCGAATCTACACCTTACTGATGGTCGTCTTCGGGGCCGGGGTCATCGGCTTGACGGTGGTGCGGCTGATCTCCCGGCCCTTCGACGCGCGGTGGGTCGCCCTCGCCGTCTTCGCCGTCATCGGCAGCACGCTGGCGGCCTCGAAGGTCCCGGGGTCTAAGAACGTCGTCACCGTCTCGCAGACCTTTCTTTTTTTGACGCTGCTCCTGTGTGGCGCTGAGGCCGCGACGCTGGTCGTGGCGATCGCCGTCGCCAGCGACTGCTACCGGTCCATGAAGCGCTGGCTCCCCTTGGCCGCCAACGTCGCGGTGATCTGCTGCTCGTTCTTCATCACGAGTTCGCTGGTCGAGCTCCTCTTCGGCGACCTGCGCTTCCTGGCCCATCAGAAAGAGACCTTCTTTCTTTACGCGCTGGCGCTCGGCGTCCTCGCCCTGGTCCAAGGTTGGGTCAACTCATCCCTGGTGCGGGTGGGGGTCGCGATCAAAACGGGGAAGCCGATCCTGCGCGCCTGGGATGCGGGCTACTCCTGGATGCTGGTCACGCACTGCTCCGGGGTGATCGTGGCGGGCGTGGGCAACGCGCTGATCTATTATTACGGCCTCTGGGCCGTAGCCTTCGTCATCCCGATCCTGCTGGCCAACTATCTGGCCTTCCGCCCCTACATCGAGACGGCCCGCCAGCACGTCCTGGAGTTGCAGCGCAGCGAAGCGCGTTTCCGCAGCGCCTTTGACCATGCGGCGATCGGCATGGCGATGGTCGAGCCGAAGGGCCGCTGGCTCCAGGTCAATCACTCCTTGTGTAAGATCGTCGGCTACTCGGAGCCAGAGCTCCGGGCGATGAGCTTCCAGGCGATCACCCACCCGGAGGATCTGAGCAGCGCCCAGAAGCACGTCTACCTGCTGCTGGAGAGAAAGATCCCGACCTTTCAGATGGAGAAGCGGTACATCCACAAACTCGGCTACACGGTCTGGGTCCTCTGGAGCGTTTCATTGGCCCACGACGTGGAATCGAAATCGGTCCGCCTGATCTTCCAGATTCAGGACATCACCGACCGCCAGCGGACCAAGGACCAACTCGTCCACGACGCTTTCCACGACGCGCTGACGGGGCTGCCTAACCGCGCCCTGTTCATGCAGCATCTGAAAATCGCCATCGAGGGCGCGAAGCGCGGCGAGGGGCGCCCCTTCGCAATCCTCTTCCTGGACCTGGACCGGTTCAAGATCATCAACGACAGCCTCGGCCATATGGTCGGCGATCAACTCCTGGTCGGGATCGCCCGCCGGCTGGAGTCGTGCCTGCGCCCCGGCGACCGGGTCGCTCGCCTTGGGGGAGACGAGTTCACCATCTTCGTCAAAGACATCAACGAAGCCAGCGACGCCACCGAGGTGGCCGAGCGCATCCGGCAGAAGTTGACCCAACCTTTCAGCCTCAGCGGCCAGGAGGTCTTCACCACCGTGAGCATCGGCATCGCCCACAGCGCGATCGGCTACGAGCAACCGGAGGATATGTTGCGCGACGCCGACACGGCCATGTACCGGGCCAAGTCCCAGGGCACGGCGCGGCACGAGGTCTTCGATAAGGCGATGCACTCCAATGCGCTCAGCCTCCTGCAAATGGAGACCGATTTGCGGCGGGCCGTCGAGCGCCAGGAGTTCCTCATTCACTATCAGCCGATCGTCACGCTGGAGAACGGCCGGCTCCGCGGCTTCGAGGCGCTCGTCCGATGGCAGCACCCGGAGCACGGGCTGGTCTCGCCGGCCAAGTTCATCCCGATCGCCGAGGAGACGGGGCTGATCGTCAATATCGGCCAGTGGGTGCTCGAAGAAGCCTGCCGCCAGATGCGTGAGTGGCAGCAGCAATACGCGGCGGGTTTAGAACTCCAAATGAGCGTCAACCTGTCGAGCAAACAATTCATCCAGCCCAACCTGATCGGAAAGATCGGGGAGACGCTGAAGCGGACCGGGCTCGACCCCCGCAACCTGAAGCTGGAGATCACGGAGAGCGTGGTTATGGAGAATGTTGACATCGCCACCAACATGCTCAGGCAGATCCGGGCGCTGGGCATCGAGCTCTCGATCGATGACTTCGGCACCGGCTATTCCAGTTTGAGCTATTTGCACCGCTTCCCGCTCAACACCCTGAAGATCGACCGCTCTTTCGTCATTCACATGACCGGCAACAGCGAGAACACGGAGATCGTCCGGACCATCGTCATGCTGGCCAAAACCTTAGGCATGGACGTCATCGCCGAAGGGGTCGAGACGCAGGAGCAGTTGGCGCAACTGTGGGCGCTGGATTGCAAGTACGGGCAGGGATACTTCTTCTCCAAACCGGTGAGCGGGAGCGTCGCGGGCAAGCTCGTTCAGAGCGGTAAGCAGTGGCCGATGAGCGTCCCGTGTAAAGTGATTTCTGACCCGGCCTCCCAGCCGGTGGCCTGCGCGGTCGTCAGGTAGGGAACTAAAGCAGATTGAGTGTAGGGTGCGGTACGGGGAGCGTGAGCGACCCGCAGCTTCGCGGGTGAGGCCCCTGACGGAGCGGCAGGTCGCTCACGCTCCCCGTACCGCACCCGCCGCGTTCCGGACCTTGATTTGAAAACCGCTCGTGGGCGAAGCGGCGCGCGGGGCCGAGTTGGATGGCATTGATCCCAATACCTCAGCAGGTTAAGACAAGCGACAGCAGTTTATCAGGCGATCACAACGGGGGCGTGAAGAAGTTGGCTAAGATTAGCTTGGGCTAGGTGAAGGTGCCGGAGCAAAACTCAGTTCGACGGATTCATTCGCGGCGCCCCACGAGATTAAGCAAGGCCATGGCATTCAGTAAGACCGCTGCACTCAAAGCGGCGTCGAAGTACGTTCAGCAAGGCAAATACCAGGCGGCGATTGAAGAATACCGCCGGGTAGTGCAGGCCGACCCGAACGACATTACGACCCTCAACATCCTCGGGGATTTGTGCGTCAAGGCCGGCGAGACGGCCGAAGCCATCCGCAGCTTCGTGCGCGTGGCCGAATACTACCGCAAGAACAGCTCCAAATCCAAAGCCATCGCCATGCTCAAGAAGGCGGGCAAGCTCGACCCCTCAAGCGTCGAGATCGCGCTCCGGCTCGCGGCGCTTTACTCCGAAGAGAATTTGATGGTCGAGGCGCAGCAGCAGTACCTGGCTGCGGCCGAGCATTACCTGCGCGTGGGCCAGAACGAACAGGCCCTCGGCCTCTACCAGAAGTTGGCGGAACTCGACCCCGAGAACACGACCATCCAACTGCGACTCGCCGAAGCCCACTTGCGCGCGCAGCATCCGGGCCAGGCCTACGAGGCTTTCTTTGCGGCGGCGATTGAATTGCAACGCCAGGGGAAGCCTGAAGAGGCGCTCAAGACTTTCCTCAAGGCGCTCAAAGCCAAGCCGGAGGGCCGCAAAGCGCTCTCGGCCGCCGTCAGCCTCTACATTCAGCGCGGCGAGACGCAGCCCGCCGAGTCGCTCATCAAACACCTGCTCAGAATGCGGCCTGACGACCCCGAGTTGCTGGCCCTGCTCGGCCGCGTGCACCAGGTCTCCTACGACCTGGAGGCGGCCAAACATGCCATCGCCCGGGCGGTCGAAGTCGACCCCTCCTGCTTTCAGTACCAGGTCGATCTCGTCTCAGCCGGCGACCGGGCCTACGCGACCTTCTTCGCGGCGGCGGGCGAGTTGCAAAAGCAGGGCCGGTATGAGGAGGCGCTCCAAACTTACCTCAAAGCGCTGAAAGTGAAACCGGAGGGACTCAATGCCCTCTCGGCCGCCGTCAACATTTACCTCCAGCGCGGCGAGGCCAAAGGCGCCGTGATGCTCATCAGGCATCTGTTGCGGGCACGCCCGGATGACCCCGAGCTGTTGATCATGCTGGGCCGCGTTCACCTGGAGGCCAATGACCTGGACGCCGCCGAGCAAACTATCTCCCGGGCCGTCCTCCTCAATCCGGCCTGCTTCCAATACCTGCTCAGCCTGGCCTTCTTCTTCAGACGTAAAGGCGACCCGGACCGGGCCTTGCTTCAACTCGACCGCGTGATCGAGATCCTGCACGACCGGGGCGAGCAGGGGAAGGCCATCACGCTCCTGCGTGAGGTGATCGCGGGCGACCCCAACCACCTCGGCGCGCTCGAGCGGCTGGCCTTCATTTATTCCCGCGCCCGCGATCATCAGAACCTGACCGAGACGCTCAACTCCCTGGCCCACGCGGCCATTTACAAGGGCGAGAATGAACTGGCGATTACCGTGCTCCGGCAGTTGGTCGAGCTGGAGCCGGGCGAGGTCTGGCACCAGCGTCTCCTGCTCAGCCTGGACGGGAGAGGCGAGGAGATGCCGCCGCTGGAGATGCCATCACCGGCGCCGGCTGCCATCTCTTCAGAGCTGGCGGCTGCCGCACCTGCCCAGCCCTCTCCCGGAGTCGCGGCCGTTGACGATCGATCTGCCACTGCCAGGAGCGCCGACCCAGTGAGTGACGCCGAGGCCCCAGACGTAGAGCCTTCCGCGCAATCATTGGGCTTTGCGATAGCCGAGGAGAGCGATCAAGAATTGAACGAGCCCTTAGCGGCACCGATCGTCGTAGACCTAGACTTGTCGGCCGACCTCAACCAGCCTGCGATTGAGGTTCAGGTCATTGATGAATCGCCCGCGGCAGACCTCGGTGAAGGCTCAGTCCTGAGATTCGAGGTTCAGCCCAAAGTCCTCTCATACATCGCCTGGTTGGGCAGGAGTCGGGGGAGGGGAAGAAGACCTACTGTGTTGGCGGACTCAATCAGGACTCAGCGAAGGACTCGGCCAAGGCGACGCCCGGGGAAGTAAGCACACCCGCAAAAATTCTGATCATTGTGACGCGCAGCAAATCCGCCGGATCCCCGTCTCCGGCTAATCTGGCGTAGTCTGATCGAGCTTCGCCAGCCAGGTCAGTAATGCATCTCGGCTCGTGAAGTCAAGCAACGCCTCGCCCAGCGCCTCGAGTTGCGCTGAGCGCAAGCTACGCAGTTGCTCGCGCGTCGCCTCGTCCAGCACACCGAAACGCCGAGTTAACTGACGTAAGAGGATTTCTGCTTCTCCTTCCTGGCGCCCTTCCTGGCGCCCTTCCTGGCGCCCTTGCTCCACGCCCTTTTGCAAAATCTCCTGATACCACGGTGATTGCAGTAACACGTCCATATCCCACCTCATAATTTGCTTGATCAGCTTGGTCTCCAACACGAAGCTCGCGAAGAAGGCCAGCAGCATTTCCATCTCTTGCAGCCGCTCATCGGCGCGCACAGTCTCCAGTGCCCGCCGCACTACCGCTTCTTCTCCCCCGCCAGCCATCACCGGCACGAACGGCACGAGTGGTGTCAGCGGACGCCGCCACACCTCTTCCGCCTCCACTTCCCACAGATTGATCACCCGGTAATCCTGCCGCGCCCGCAGGCCCAACCACTCCGACTCGTAGGCGCTGGCAATTACGGTCCCCGGTCCCGACTGCAAGATGTTGACCAAAACCGGATAGACCGGCAACTCAAACTTCTCTTCGGCCAACCCGGCGTAGGCCCGCAACCGCCGCGGCATCCGCGTCTGATAGCGCAACTGCAATTCGATTAGCACAAGGAATTCGCCCAGCCCCGGCAATGCTGCCCGCACTAAAGCATCGGTCGCGCGGCTCAGCCATTGAAACTCGCCGGAGAGGACTTCATAGGCCACGGCTGCGGGCTGCCCGGTCACCCACTTGACCCACGCGTCGGGCGCGAGGCTGACGAGCCGCTTGCCGCCAATGTCCGCCGTCTTCGCCATACACGGGCAACTTAGCGCGCAGCCGCGTGCCTGTCAATCTAAGCCCGGCTGCTCATACCCCTAAAGGCCCGCTTCAGTTTTACCACCCGAAAGCCCTGGTGATGAACGCCGCCATCTGCGCCCGCGTCACCAGACCCTTGGGGCAGTAATTGCCGCCGCCGCAGCCCGAGGTGATCTTGAGCGCCCCCATCTGGTCGATGAAGCCGTAGAAAGCGTTGGGCTGGTTCGGATCGTTGTCGATGAACTTCGGCACGTCCAGGAAGCGCTGTGGGACATTGGTCGAAGGGTTGAAGATGTTTTTCGCCCGGATGATGAAGGCCGCCATCTGCTCGCGCGTCACCGGATCCTTGGGACAGTAATTGCCGCCGCCGCAGCCCGAAGTGATCCCGAGCGCCCCCATCTGGTCGATGAAACCATAGAAGGGGTTGGGCTGGTTCGGGTCGTTGTTGATGAACTGTGGCACGTCGAAGAAGCGCTGCGGGACATTGGTCGAAGGATTGAAGATGCCCTTGGCTTTGATGATGAAGGCCGCCATCTGCTCGCGCGTGACGTTACCCTCCGGGCAATAGTTGCCGCCGCCGCAGCCGACCGTCACGCCATGCGCCCAGAGCTTGTTGATCTCTTGATAAAAAGCATAGCCTGGGGCGGCGTCGCTGAACGGAATGATCAGCCGCATCGTCGGGTCGCCCAGCAGAATCCAGGTCCTGCGGACATCCGGGTCTTGAATCACCTTCTTCGCCCCGACCACCACGTCTCCCAGCGCGAGGCCGCTGAAGAGCAGCCGGTAGGCTTGCTCATTCATGTTGATTTGGTCGAACGGCACGCTCTCACCCGACGAGGTCCAGACGGCGACCGCCCCGCCGGTGGGTGATTTCAGCAGCGTCTCCCCCAAGCACTCCAGCACCGGGTCCTGGAAGTAACCGTTCAGGCAGTTCATGACCGTGAATAAGGACAATTGCCCGAGGTTGGTCAACGCGCTCGCATCACTGTCGCTGAGGATCTTCCCGCCGGTCCAGATGTCGACCGAGCCATGCCCGTAGTAGTTGACGATAGCCGGGCCTTGGTTGATGCCGGCGACGATGCGGTTGCGCACATCAGCATCCGTCGGGCCGTCGGCGCGGTTGACGGTTTGCACGCCCATTGCCGTCGGCAGCAAGGGGCGCAACGAATTGGTGAAGCTGACAAAGTCGTATGAGTCAAACCGGTCCGAAACCAACAGCGCCCCGCGGACGGAGAGGGAAGTGAGCGGGATGAAATTGGTGATCTTGGAGATGACTGTGTTGGCCTCCGCGGCAGTGCGCACCGACAGCCGCCCGATGGCCATCTCCGGCAAGCCGTCGTTATCGAAATCGACGAACCAATCGTCCGAGGCCGTCTCTTTGAACGTCGTGTCGATGAGCTTGGCCGGCACAAAGTCGAAGAAGCCACTGCCCTGGAAGTTGCGCGGGTCATAGCTGCCGTCGCCGACCAGCAGCACGTAGCGCGGCACTTGCGGCCAATTGCGGGTGTAAGAGAGAAAATCCTTGACCGCCTGCGGGGTGTGCGCCCCGAAGCTGAACTCATCATAGACGTCTTCGACATCGACCACGGCCACCGCCAGGCCCTGCTTTTGCCGCAAGTCTTGCAGCGGCGGCAGGCTCTGAAGGAAGTTGCGGTGACTGATGATCACCAGGTCCGCGCCCGGCGTGAAGGCGTGCCAACTGGACGGCTGGTCGAGGGTGAGCCCGGCCGCCTGCTCGACCTGTTGGTTGGCAAAGGCCAGGAAGGTATGCGGGCCGGGCACCTGGAAGGTGATCCCATAGCCCGACCCCTGCACCTGAGACTGGACCGTCAGTTCCTTCGGCAGGCTCGGGTTGGTGATGTCGATGAGCCGGATGTTGGGGGTGGTGAAGCCGCCGATGCTCACCGGCTGCGAGCCGTCGGCCGTAAAGCGCTGGACGTTGCCATCGGCCGTGTAGAGGTGGGGGTAGGTCAGCCGCAGGTAGTCGACCAGGCTCGCGTCCCCTTGTCCTCCCGTCGCCGTCAAGGTGAAGTTGTTATCACCCTCCTGTAGCAACCCCGTGGCAAACGGAAAGGTGGCGACTTTATGTTCTTGGTCGCTGAAGTTAAAGGTGCCGATGTCGGTGTTATTCAGCGTCACCTTCACTTGATGGGCGTGGTAAGTCGCGCCCTGCATCGCTATTTCTAAACTGGCCCCGCCGGCATTCACGTCCAAATGGTAAACGGTCAGGTGCTCCCCGACCGGCCCCTTAGCGGTGATCGACCGATTAGTGCCGACCGGCTGCGTCGTCCCGCTGTCAGCCAACACCTGGCCAAAGAAGTTTGACTCTTCGCCGTTGAGGATGTAGGAGAGGTAGTTGTTGCGCTCCTTGTGATCAAGGGTGAAGAGGAAACTCGATGCCCCAGGGGGCGAGGCCACTGGCGCCGGGCTGACCTGTATCCGCTGGCCGAAGCTGGAGCCGGTCACCAGGTAATAGATACGAGTGTCGGTAGACAACGTGTCGAGCGCCTGCCCGTAAAACTCGAGATAATCGCCCGGCTGCAACTGTGATTGGCTCGCGCTGTTGACAACCATCGGGACTTCCACCCCGTCGGCAAAGAGCTGGAGCAAGCGCGGGTCAACGTTGGGATTGAAGCCGGCGGCCACGAGTTCTGGTTGCGAGACGCGGTACCAGCCGTCTTTCCGCACCGCAGTGTTGTCTTTCCGCACGGAAATCTTGAGGGCTGATTGTGAGGCCACGGTCCACTGCTGATCCAAAGGCGTGAGTGAGCTTGATGACGGTCGGATCGACTCCGCGGGCCGGGGTGACGGGTGGCCGCCGATGGCTCGCGCTGACGCTGGCAGCATTGCGTAGTAGGTCGCGATTGCCAAGGTGGTGAGGAAACAGGCGGCGCAGAGGCTCCGGCGTGTGCGCTGCCTCGGTGGCGACGAGAGTTCGATGGCCGATTGCGGTGTCTGTTTTTTTACTGCCTGCATATGGACCTCCGTCCTCTACACCTGATCTCTCCGATCATAACTTATACATTGCCAAAGCGGCGTCTGTCTTGGCTTTTATGACGCAGTTGAGTGACCAAGGAGACTTCATCCTCAAGGAATATGCAAGAAGGTGCCAGGGGAGTCAAGCGCCCTTTGCGCCTGCCGTGACTGCCATCTTTGAGCTGTCTGCGATGCTCGCCCGGTATGCGACGTATGCGACGTATGCGACGACCGAGGGCGATTGATGTGGGGTGTGGCTGAGTCAGTAAAAAAGTTCAGCTATAGGTCAAATACCAGTGTCCTCTTCGACGCAGCTTTTAAATTACCCTCAGCGACTATGCCGCCTGCGGGAGGTAAGTGTCAAGTCAGAATGGTACAGTCCCGCGACCGTGAGGGAGCGGCGCCCTGGACTCAGATCTGAGCGGAGTCACCGCTCCCTCACGGTCGCGGGACTGTACCATTGAGCCTGCTGATCTCGAAGTCGGACAAGCTCAAACTCGGGCGCCGAATATCAAAAGTATCGCGACGAACTACTCGCCCGATGATTTGGGTCACCGCCCACCCGTGCGGCGGTTTACGTACACATACCACCGGAGCAGACGCCAACCCCGACGGGCGGCCCGCAACATTCGACGTTGGACGAGCACGACGCAGGAGGGGCCTTACACGTAGAGGCTTGGGCGGCGGTGGGGGCGATGATCGAAGTGACCAACGGCAGCGCAATCGCCGCCGCCAGGCCCAAAGTCCGCACCACCTCGCGCCGCGACAGCCTGGCCGTGGTGCCTGGCCGCGCCGGCCGCTCTTGAAGCAAGTGCTTCCTCCCGAGCTGGTCCAGCGCCAGCCAGACCACCTGCTCATCCACGGGCGCTTGCAACTCCCCTCGCAGGCGCTCGGCGATCTGCGGCACCGCCGTGCGCCCATCACAATGCTTCCAGACCAGGGCCGCCGCTCGGTTCAGGCAGTGGGCTTTGTCCCGCTCCAAGTCGTAGACCAGCACTTCATCGGTCACTTCTCGGATGACGAGTCCCGCTTGGCGGGCGTGAGGTCGTGGCCCTTCTGTTCTCTCCTTCATATGCTCCCCTTTTTAGAAAGTGACCATCCCAGACGCACCTGCCTCCCTGATCTGGTCTTGGGATGGAAGCCAGCTTGGCTCATTAAAGGTTCTGGCTAGCGGCCTGGCTCGTTCAGCATCGCTGCCATAAATCCTTGACCCAAAGTCGAACGTCGTTGGGGCTGTGAGTGATTCCGCGTAGAGTTTACCACTATCCGGGTACGGAAGCGCAACTAATTCTTCACCGTTTCAAAATGGCGGCGACGACCTGGCTCGCTTCCCCGCGCACCCCCTTGAGGGTCGGCGCGTCGGCGACCACCTGCCGCAGGGTGGCGAGCGCGGCTTCGGGCTGTCTCCGGGCCGAGACCGTATTGGCCAAGAGCTCCAGCGCCCCCTGCCCCGGAGAGAGTTGACGCGGGCGCCACCGGGCTCCTTCCTTGTACTGGCTCATCAAGATGAGCCCCACCGCCAGGGGCTTGGCTCCAGGCACCCCGCCCAACGACTCGACCCGGTGAGGGGTCTGCTTGTGGCTGCCGTCTTCCCTGATCGACAGGGGTTTCAGAAAAGGGTGCACCCGCCCGCGCTCATCAAGCACCGCATACTCGTCGGAATAATAGGTGGCCCCGGCTCGCACCAACTCAGCCACCAGCGTGGTCTTGCCGCTAAAACTGCGCCCAGGGATGAGAATCGCCTTGCCCCGCCAACCGACCACTCCGGCATGGACGAAGACCTTGCGTCGCGCTAACTCGGCCACGTTGAGCCGGAGGTCTGATTCCAATCTCTCGAAGACCTCCTCCAGGTCCAGCGTGCGGGCGAGGCGCTCCAGATTCCCGTACAGTAAGTTGAAGCGGCGCAGATTGGGCCGCCGCCCTGCGCCACCTACGAGCAGCGAGTACAAGCGTTCGACGACGGGTGAGGCCGCCGGTTTCCACCCGCAGGGGAGGTGCTGCTGGACGCGGTCCAAGACGGCCGGATCGTTGACCCGGATCCCGATGCGCACGCCGTAGCTCGTCAAAGCGATTCCCGCCGCCCACCCGAGGCGGTCAATCTTCTCCATTCAGGTGGAGGGATACTTCAGACGGGGTAGCATCAATAATGACACTCGAATCTTTCCTCAGCTCTGATCTGTCAAGCAGGGGCTCGGTTGTTTGCGAGCATCAAGCAGTCATCGGTCAGTGTTGAGTTGCAACTGGGATTTGCTCCCGACGGCTCAGGCACCCTCAGCACGCCATCTTGAATGAGCGGCAACGGTCATGGTTGTTGCGAGGACTGACCACCCCATCTCTCGAATCAAGCGTTCGCAGGCGAGAGGGTGATGAAGATAGCTCACAGACTACTCATCGGTTATTCAGACCTCCCGTGATGGCGCAGAGTCTACGGATTTTTATCTGCTTAGTCAAGAGAACGAATGCCTTGTGGTTTGGAGCCGCGAAAGATATGGAGCGGAGCCCAAGACAGGGGGAGATCCTCAGGAGATCACGAAATCAGCAGGGAAGGCATTTTCCATTTTCCATCTGACATTGATCATTGGTCATTGAGGAAGTGCAGCGGTCGTGAGATGAAAGGCTCTCAGAACTGTGGCCGCAGTTCTTCTCCGATGACCAATGAAAAATCTAAAATGGAAAATGGAAAATGAAACTCTTCCTCTCGGGCGGCCGGCTACTTAGCTGGCGGCGTGACCGCGGTCTCAGGGGTGACGGCGGCGGGCGGTTTGTAGTTCTTCGAGGCGTTCGGCGGCGAGAATACATACCTCGTGATGTAGAGTGCGACGGTGGTGATGAGGATCAGGAAGGCGAGCTCCTTGAGCACTGTCCATCGAACCCCCCGGTGCACGGCGTAACCTTCTTTCGCGAGCAGACCGCGCCACCCACACTGGCGGCAGCGGTGCGGGCGGTAGGAGGTCAACACCTTGGCTAACTTCTCAGCCAAGCCCCGAGTGCTTGACCTGTGAACCGGCGCATGACAGTTGGGGCATAACTTCACGCAGTCCTCCTTGCAATTGAGTGCGACCCTTTCTTCGCGCCCTGGCGAGAGACCTGACCTCTCGCCAGGGCGCGAAGGCGCAAAGGACGCACGCCACTGCCAGCCGCTATTTTTGTCCCAAGTTGATTTGCTTGTTTTTTGATGAGTGAACCTTCTCTGGATTGCTGACCACAAAAGGAAAGACTCACTGATCGAGCGCAGTGTAGGTGAATTATCGCCGGGCGTCAACCTGCCAAGAAGGATAGCCGGATTGAAGTTCAGGGAAGTCGCTAGCAGGTAGTTGCCGACCTGCTAGCGCGCCGCCCAGCGTCAGGAACCGGAAGCTCCTGACGCCCTTAATATACACTGGCAATCCTTCTTTTTTTCCACCCCGCTGGCGAAATCAGCCGCCCGCCGGGTAATTATTAATCTTATGAACCAAGAAAAACAGAAGCATTGAAAGTATGAATTAAGTGCGTCAGGTGCTGCCGGCTACTGGCGCTGGGAAAGGTCGCTGGCAGCCTGGCAACAGGCTGCCGGCGGCTGCCACCCACGAAAAGACTCGACCCGACTTCCCTCCATCAGCCACCCTGTCTCTCCGGTTTAATTGCCAAGCCACCCAGATTGGCCCTTGTTTATCGCCGGGTAGCGCCGCTGTCTGCCGGGCGGCTTTGAAGAAAGAAGACCCGATAGGCCTGGTGGGGCTACTCAATTTAAACCGACGGCGCGAGCGGCGCGGCTGAGGGAACAACAAATTGCTAGGTCTTCGCAAGCAGCGAGCAACAATTCTCCCCGATGATCTTCGACAGTCGAAAACAATCGAAGCGGATCCGACGGCCCGCGGAAACGTTGAAGTCTACGAGGTGCGCAATGCTACCGTTCAGATTGCTCTTCTACCTGAATTTTGTCGACGCCTGGCTGACGCTGCTCTGGATCAAACTCGGGCTGGCCAGCGAAGGAAATCAACTCATGGCCTACGTCCTGAACCTCGGCGACGGCCCGTTCATTGCGGTCAAGGTCTGCGTCGGGCTGCTGGCAGCGGGCTGCTTCTACCAGTGGCGCCATCGCAGTTCCGTCCAACTGGGGCTGAAGGGAGCGCTCGCTGCCTACCTCTCGATCTTCGCCGTGCACATCGCCGTCGGCTTGGTCGCCGCTCGGATAATGTAGGGCCAATCACGCCCAGTTTTGCGCTCGAAGCGTCCTCGGTCCGATGCCCTCTTTGAGGGCGATGCATATCAGTAGATCCATTTTCCATTTTCCATTTTCCATTTTCCATTTTCCATTGGTCATTGAAGAGGTGTGGCTCTCAATCAATGACCAATGACAAATCGAAAATGGAAAATGAAACTCCCCAGCCGTTTCCTGATCTTCCAACTTTTTGTGGGTTAAATTAGGAATCCGAGTTTGACAGTTGCGGTCTCCTACCCTCTTGGTGTAAATGAAGGCGAGAGCATGATGCAGGTGTGTCAGTCGCCCTGATCGACTTTGAGGGTTGAGATGCGAGAAGAAAATCATCCGTCCCGCCGCCGTTTTATCAGGCAATCAGCGGCCGGGCTCGGCCTACTGCTGCCGCCACTCGTCGCCGAGCGAAGGCCGCCCGCCAGGGCCGAAGGGACTCTGGCTGCTCAAACGACTCAAAAGCCGCTGAAAGTAGTCTGCGTCGGCGCTCACCCGGATGACCCGGAGTCCGGTTGTGGCGGAACCCTGGCGCGGTACGCCGAGCTAGGGCATCAGGTGACGATTATCTACCTCACTCGTGGTGAGGCCGGCATCCCCGGCAAATCGCACCCGGAGGCCGCCGCCATCCGCACCGCCGAGGCGGAGGCCGCCTGCAAGACACTCGGGGCGCGGCCCGCTTTTGCCGGTCAAATCGACGGGGCGACTGAACTGAACCGGGCTCGTGCCGAAGCGCTCGGCAAACTCCTCCTGGCCGAAGAGCCCGACGTGGTCTTCACTCACTGGCCGATTGACACGCACCTCGATCACCAGATCGCGGGCACCCTGACGTTTCGCGCTTATTTGGCCGCCCAGCGACGGTTCCAACTCTATTTCTTCGAGGTCAACACCGGCAGTCAAGCGCTGGGCTTCGCGCCGTCAGACTACGTCGACATCACGCCGACCCGGGCGAAGAAGAAGGCCGCGCTCTTCGCCCACCGGAGCCAGGACGGGGAGCGGATTTACCGGGAATACCACGAAGGGATAGATAATTTCCGGGGCCGTGAGGCGGGCGTCGAGGCGGCTGAGGCGTTTGCGCATTTGGCCCGCAACAGCCGCGCGGGTAAATTGCTGGGACTTTGAGCGGTCGAAACAACAACCGGGTTGAGGCGCAATGGAGGGGATGATGACTGTCGCTGCGATGCAGATCGTTCTGACGGGAGGCGCACTGGGCGCAGAGGTCAGGGGCCTTGACCTGCGCCACCCGCTCTCGGCCGAAATGGTGAGCCGCTTGCGGGCAGCCTTCCTCGACTACTGTGTGCTCCTCTTCCGCGATCAGCAGATCGGTGAGGAAGACCAGGTCCGCTTCAGCCGCTATTTCGGCGATCCCGTTCCGCACGTCCGCGAGCAGCCGGATCGGCCCGTCAAAGAGATCTTCGTCGTCTCCAACGTCGAGGAGGATGGGAAGCCTCTCGGGGCGCTCGGCTATGAGGAGATCAGCTTCCATTCAGACCTCTCCTATCTGCACCAGCCGGGATCGATCTCGATCCTCTATGCCGTGGAGGTGCCGCCGAGTGGCGGGGAGACCATGTGGGTGAATGGGTATGCCGCCTATGACGCGCTCGCCGAGGATTTAAAAGAGCGGGTGACAAGGCTCAGAGCGGTCCATCAGCACCCCCGGCCGCAACAGAATCCTTCGGTCCCGGCCTCACACCCCGTCATCCGCACCCACCCCGAGACCGGCCGCAAAGTTCTTTACGTCAACCCGCAATTTACTAAATCCATCGAAGGGTTGAGTGAAGGGGAGAGTCGGGAACTGCTAGACCGGCTGATGGCGCACGCGACCGAGCCTCGCTTCATCTGGACTCATCGGTGGCGAGCGGGCGATCTGGTGATGTGGGACAACCGCTGCACCATGCACCGGCGCGAGGCTTTCGACAACCGCCAGCGCCGGGTCATGAAACGCACCCAGATGCTCGGCGATCCGCCCTGTTAACCCCACGATCTCAACCCTTCCACAGTCAGCTTCCAGACATGCCTGTTGGGTGGCGGGCAAAGGTGCGGTGAATTCTATCTGCCGACTGCTTGCGGGCTGGGCGAAGTGGTGCGCCTCGGCCGCCGCCGTGTGAGCGACTGGCAAGTCGGCTCAGTCGGCTCCTGGAAAGGGCGCACGATCAATGGGTGATGATCATAGGTTGGTTGTGCCGGCTGTGGCCGTGTGCTAGATTCATCCTCGCCAGAGGAGCAGTTATGAGAGCACGCAAGCGAGTGGAACTTGGTGAGTCCATCGTCTCGGACCCGGAGATTTGCGGCGGGGAGTTGACCTTCAAGGGGACCCGCGTCTTGGTCAGGGATGTGTTGCACATGCTCGAAGACGGCTGGGATTGGGCGCGCATCTCTGCCGCGTGGGACGGGCGCGTCGGCCGCGAGGCGATTGCCGAGGCGCTCGGGTTGGCGCGTGAGGCGCTCATTGAAAAAGCAGAGAAGCGAGCCGAGAAACGACGACGGGCGGCGTGATTGTTCTCGACGAACACATCATCTTCTGGCAGGGTGACCGGCTGGGGGTCTAGTGAACGCTGGCTTTTATGGAGGAGCTATGGCCGCACGTAAGCGGAAAGAATATGGTCAATACATCGTTGCTGATCCGGAGATTTGTCACGGGAAGCTGACCTTCAAGGGCACGCGCATCCTGGTGGCAGATGTGTTGCGTATGCTGGCTAAAGGCTGGGACTGGGATCGCATCTCCGCCGCCTACGCTGGCAGCGTCGGCCATGAAGCCATCGCTGAAGCCATCGAGTTAGCTCGCGAGTCATTGGTTGAGAAGACAGAAAAGCCTCTGCGGGCGGCGTGAACATCCTCGACGAAAACCTCATTGTGCCGGAACAGGACCGGCTGCGCGCCTGGCGGATACCTTGTCAGCGCATCGGCGGCGAATTGGGATGGAAGGGGATGAAAGATCAAAACGACGTCATTCCTTTGCTGCATTCAATGCGGCGGCCGACTTTCTTCACTCGTGACCGCGACTATTACCGCCACGCGCTGCTGCATTCCGGGTATTGTCTGGTTTATCTGGATGTTGATTTTGATGAAGTGGCCAAGTACGCCCGCCGCTTTTTGCGCCACAAGGACTTCCGCACACAGGCGCAAAGGATGGGCAAAGTTGTGCGCGTGCATCAGCGCGGGGTGAGCTACTGGCAAGTGAGCCTGAAGGGAGAGCGTGCCCTGGAGTGGTGAATAAGTGGCGGTAGCATGACAACTGCCTGGCGCAAGGTCAGCCACGTCCACCTCGCCGCACTTTACCGGCTGACCTCTTCTTCACTTGGCCAGTGTTCCAGTGCCGCCGCTTCAAGCTTTGGATCAAGCCTGACTTTTAGGCGTGTCTGGTGTTCTTGGAAGAAGCCCTCTGATTCTCCTTCCTCTGGTCGGGCTGGGCTTGCTTTGGTGTCGGTTCCGCCCCGGCTCGAGGTTTGGTTGTGGCTGGCATTCGGGACTCGGTCTCAGCGCGTCGTACTCTGAAAGTCGAGCCGACGCCCGGCCCGTTGCGGGACGCGTGATTTACCGACTTGTTACGACACGTCGGAATAGCGCAATGAGCAATGCCGAGACGCAGGCTGAATTCAATAAGGTTTCTTCTTGGCAGCATTTTCAGCGTCGATTTTCTCCTTAGTTGTCGGCAGCCCAAAATCTTTAGGGTCGTATCCAGCTTTTTTAACCAGATCCTCCCATCTCTTGTTTATAACATCATCAAACAGGGGCTCATATTTTTTATCTACCTCGGCAATCTTCTTGTTTTTTACCTCCTCTGGGCAATCTGAATCTAAAATCTTTCCCACCTCTTCTGACCGCTTATTTGAAAGTTCCTCATAACGAGGATCTTTATAAAAATAAGGGAAGAAGTCAGGTGATAGACCCTGATATGGTCGGTCGTCATTCAATGATTTCAATACTGCCAGAAAATAGTCTATTCCATTGGTAGACTCGTCACCGCGTAGCCCATCCGGGTCGAGGAAGTTGATAGGGTCATTCAACACATACCCGTACAAATTCGTATCGCCGCCCGCGAACAGGATCGGGTCTTTCACCGTCCACCGGCCGGTCTGCGCGTCGTAGTCGCGCGCGCCGAAGCGCACCAATCCCGTGTCTTTGTCGTACAGCCCGCCCGCGTAGCCGAACGGTTGGAAGCCGGGGTTCGTGTCCGTCATCACCACGCCGAACTCGTCATAATCTATGCGCTGCGCCACATTCCCCGTTGCCACATCCACGACGAGTCGCGGGCTGCCCAGATGATCGCTGATGATGCGGTAAGTCACGCCGCCGCGAATCATGTAATCGGGCACGTTCGCGCGGCTGGCATATACGAAACGGCTCACGACGCTGTTGCTGCCATCCAGTTCTGTTACGGGACTGAGCGCGTTCTGATACAAGAAGCCCTGCACGAGCGTGCCGCCGACCTTCTTTCCGATGCGCCGGTTCTGCCCATCAATCAGATAGGTGATCTGTGTGCTGTTTGGCAGCGTGACTTGCTTCAAGTTGCCCACGACGTCGTACTGGTATGTCGTAACCAGAGCGCCAACGGTCTTGCTCGTCAACTCGCCGTTTGCCGTGTAGGCATAAGTAGCCGAGCCATATTGCGTCAAGCGGTCTTGATTGTCATACGTGCCATTGATGGCTGGGCCGGCGCCCGTGTAGCTCAGGCGATTGCTGTTGCTGTCATAGGTGTAGGTCGCGGTCACCACGTTGTTCTTCTTCACCTGAGCCAGGCGGCCCGCCGTGTCATAGGTGTAATCATATGTGTCCGTGCCGCCGCCAATCGTTTCGATCTTCTGCGTGATGCGGCCGAGCTTGTCGTAGGTGTACGACACGGAGTGGAAGCCCGTCGCGTTGTAAGACACGCCGTATGAAGAAAGCTCCCCGAAGCCTGTATAGCTGCGGCTGTCCGTGACGCCGCCGAGAGTAGTGCCGGTGATCAATCCGTTCTGCGCGTTACGAGTCAAGGTCAAGTTTCCCGCGCCGACGAGCAGGCTGTCGTTGTCGTAATTGAGATTGATCGTATTCGCGCCGTTGATGCTCTGCGACGTGACGCGGAAGTTGTTATCAAAGACACGGCTGACGCTGCCTACGACCGTGCCCGCCCAACTCGTTTGAGTGAGCAGCGAGCCGTCATAGGTGTAAGCGAGCGTGCCGCCGCCGGGCGCGGTAATACCCGACAGGTTGCCGGTCGTCGCGTTATAGCTAAAAGTGTAGGCGCCGCCGGGGATCGTCAGCGTGCTCAGCCGCCCGCCGCTGTCGTAGGCGAAGTTGAGCGTCTGGCTATCCGGTCGCGTGATGGTCGTCAGTTGGCGGTCGAGGTTGTACGCGTAAGTTGTCTGATTGCCCCCGCCCACATTCGGCGCCGTGTAAGACGAGAGCAGGTCAACCACCGAATAAGCGAAGACGTGCGCGGGTCTGCCGGGCGGCGTAATCGAAGTCAGGTTGCCGTTGGCGTCGTAAGTGAAGCCGATTGTTCGCCCATCGGGCAAGGTCTTCTGCGTGACGCGCCCGGCTGTGTCGTACACGAAGCTGGTCGTGCGAGCGAGCGGATCGGTAATGCTTGAGAGATACCCATCCGTGTTGTAGCTCAGACTGAAGCTACGTGCTTGAGCCGCCGCCCCAAACACGCCGGTAGACAAGCGACCGCGTGTATCGTAGGTAAAGTTAGCTGCGTTGAGACTGGCGAACTGACTCTGTGTGATACGGCCTTGCGTGTCTATTGTAGTCGTCCGCTGTCTTCCCACCGGCGTGATCGAGGTGAAAGTCCTCGTCGCCGCCGCGTAGTTACGGGTATAGGTAAGACCGTTGATCGTGAAGGTGTCGTTCTGCGCAGCCAGGCTCAAAAGGTTGTTCGGATCGGAAAGCGTCACCGTGCGCGCGAAGGTTGAAGTAGAGAGCAATCCGGCGGGCGTCTTACTGGTCACAGTTCCAGGGAGCGGCGCTTGCATCTTCCACCTCGGGTCGCCCGCTTGCGTGACGGTGTCCACCATGCCGTCGGGATAAGTCGTCTTAATTACCGCATTGCCCCCTCTGATGGTCTGCGTCTGAAAGCCTGCGCGGTCTGTGTTGATGCGCTGCTGGTCGCCGGTAGAGAGGTCGCGCGATTGATACGAAGTCGTGCGGCCCAGCGCAGTGGTGAGCGTCGTCGTGTGCCCGTCACTCAGTTCCGTGCGGGCGAGAGACTTGAACCCTGTAGCCGCGTCGGTGTCCTTCATGAGCCGCCCAAGCGCGTCATACGTGAAGGTGCTCGTCTGATTGCGCGGGTTGGTAAAGCTGGTCAGCAATCCGCCCGACGTGTAAGCAAGCTGATAAGCTTGGCTGGCCGGGTCGGTGATGCTGCTCAGGAAGCCGTTGGCATCCACCGTCAGATTCGTGCGCTGGCCGAAAGGCCCGACGATGGCTGTCGGCTTGCCATTCGCATCGTGCTCGATGGTGGTAGCGTTGCCGTCGCCATCGGTCACCTGACTCAAGTGGCCCGCGCTGTCGTAGCTGAAGACATAGATGTTCGCGCCCGTTAGCGTGTTGATGGTGCTCAGATGACGCCCCGTGCTGCTGAACTGGTACAACTCGCTCCCGTCCGATGAGGGAATGGCGATACTGGATGCCGTGAATCCGGGCAGCGTGCGCGAGACTTTCCGTATGTGCGTGAGGTCCGTGAGATACAAGTTGCCGTCCGCGCCGACCACCACGTTCACAGTATCCATAAACTGTGCTTGCAGGGCAGGACCGCCATCGCCGCTATAGCCGAACGTGCTGTTGCCGGCGATCCTTCTGATGATGCCGTCTGGGGTGACGATACGGACCCGCAGTCCGCCATCGGTAAGATAGAGGCTGCCGTCGGGACCAAAGGCGATACCGTCGGCGTTGAGGCTAGCCTCAGTTGCCGGGCCGCCATCGCCGGGGTCTGACGTCGGTGGGAATTTGCCGGCGATCACAGTTTCGCTCCGGTCGGGGTTGATGCGCACAACACGGTAAACATCGGAAACGTAGAGGAACCCATCCGGCCCGACCGCAACCGCCCTCGGACTCTGGAGCGTCGCGGGCGAAGAGGGTGTGCGAGCCTTTGCCGTGAACGCGCCGCCTCCACCTGATGCCACGGCAACCGTACTGATGATGCCATCGGGAGCAATGCGGCGAACCGCGAGGTTGCTTGCGTCGGCGATGTAGAGACTGCCGTCCGGCGCGAGAGCAATGCTGCGCGGCCCGTTCAACCGCGCCTGCGTGGCCGGGCCGCCGTCACCACTGTAGCCCGCAGTCCCGTTGCCGCCCGCCGTCGTAATGATGCCGCTGGGTGACACCTTGCGGATGCGGTTATCGCCCACTTCTGAAATGTAGAGGCTGCCATCAGGGGCCAGCGCCAGGCCGAGCGGCAGATTCAATTGCGCCTGCGTGGCCGCAATCCCGTCGCCGTTGTAGCCGCCCGTCCCCGTTCCCGCAACGGTGCTAATGATTCCGTTCGTCGCGATCTTGCGGACGCGGTGATGCTGGTCGTCAGCGAAATAGATCGTTCCGTCCGGCGCGACGATGATGCCGCCTTGCGTGATGGATAATTGCGCCTGCGTGGCTGGCAATCCATCGCCGAGTCCGTCCGCGGGAGAGCCACCGCCAGCAAATGTGTTAATGATATTGTCTACGGAATTCAGTACGCGCTGCTGGCCGTTGCCCATGTAGAGTATTTGGCCTGTTGGGTCATAGGCGTGATGCTCACTCAAGCTCCAGCCGCCGAGTCCGAGACCGCGCGCGTCGAAGACACCGATGACTAACTTTTGCGACTGCCAATAGACGTTTTCGCCTCGCAAAAAGGCCGTACTGACGGCATCACCATATTCACCGAAGCGAGCCGGATAAATGTAGAACCAATCATAAACATAACCGACTCTCACCGTCACCGGCTGTTGCCCCTGCACGGTGCGGTTGTAGGCATCCTTGCCATCCCAGGTGAACGTGGTGGTCTGGCTCGGCGCGCCTGAGAAAGTCTGACGAAACATTCGGCCCGCGACTGTAACCTCTAATTCGATCCGCTTGAGGCCGGCAGGGGCATTTGCATCACTAAGCGGTATGGTCAGTGTATTGTTCGCCGTGCGGCCTGGCACCCGGTCGCTAAAATAATTCAAGCTGAATGGGGTGCCGACGACATTCACCCTTTCGCCCAGGGCCTGGCTGTCGCAGTTGATGATCGAGCCATCCTCATCCGGGGGGCAAGGTCGCTTGCCGTCGCAGGTAGCTTGCACTGCTGGAAGCGTTGAGCCTGAGGCGATAATCCCGCCCCAATTACAGTCTTGGGGTGAAAAGTGAACAATGGGCACGCGCCAAAAACTCTGCCCCGCCGTGTAGAGCGTCGCCAGTCGTTGCCGCTCGGCGGTCGTAATCCCGAGCGCCTGATACTCTGCGTTGGTGGCCGCCTGTCCGCTTCCACTCACATCCAGGTTTGCCTGGCCGCCGCTGATCGAAAGGATCTTGACCACACGCCCGTTCGCCTCAGGCATCCAGATGCCGCTCGCGCGGTCGTAAGAGCCTACTGGAACAATGACGCCGATAGGAAAGTTGAGGAAGTTATCCAGGTACTGGATGACCGGCTGGCTGAACAGAACGCTCGTCGCGCCAACGGCAACGGCTTCGTCAATGCTATACTCCACCGCGTAGGTGTAAGCGCTTGTCGCAGGCAATTCGCCGGGCATCGCCGCCGGGCCGTTAGCGCCGACCGTGTATTCGGTGGCGCGCACGTGCAGCTTGATAATGCCTTGCGTCGAGCCGTCGGGCAGCTTCATCGTCGCCGTCGTGCCTTGCGCAAAGAGTAACGTCGCGCGGCGCGTCCCACTACTGTCGGTCATGGCGGTGCCCTGCGCCACTTGCATCGGAATATTCGCGCTCAAATCAACCAGCGTGACCTGCGGGTCATAACCCATCATCACCACGTCAGGTAGCATGACGTAATCTTGCCACGGCACGTCTTCATTGCGCTGAACCGGCAGGAAGCCCGTCTTCTCGTAATTCAGCGTGAGCGGGCCGCCGCCATTAACTGCGAGATCAAACTTGCCGTCGGCGCGGCTGAGGGTCTGGCCGAACTCAGGGTGGCTCAACACCGTGATCTTCACTCTTGAGAGCGGCGAGCTGTTTTTGTCAAGCACACGGCCTCGCAAGACTGCCGCCCGCTCCAGCTTGATCATGCCCGCCGCCACGCCGGTTTGAATCGGGTTCGGGCCGGTGTAAAGGAATTGCGTCGCCGCCCCGATGGTGGTCGCCACCGTCGGGTCTATCGGCGTGGCCACCTGCGCCGGGTCGGGCGGCAGCGGCGTCGGGTCGGCGTTGACTGTGATCGTCACGTCGGCGCTCGCAGTGAGTTGAGAATCATTCGCCGTCAGCCGCAGCACGTAGACACCTTCGACGCTGAAGCTCGCCGTGGTCGCGAGCCCACTGGCGTTGCTGAAGATGACTGTGCCGGGGCCGCTCACTTTGCTCCAGTCGAAGCTCAGCACCCCCGCCGGCAGCCCGTCGTCACTCGCCGTCCCGCTCAAACTTGCCGTGTTGGGTAGCGTGATGGTTTGGTTCGAGCCGGCGTTGACTGTCGGGGGCTGGTTGGTTTGGTTCGAATTGACCGTGATCGTCACCTCATCACTGCCGGAGAGTTGCGAGTCATTCGCCGTCAGCCGCAACACGTAGACGCCCGCCGCGCTGAAACTCGCCTGCGTCGCCGCCGCCTGGGCGTTGCCGAACGTGACCGTGCCAGGGCCGCTCACTTTGCTCCACGCCACCGCCAGCGTGCTGCCCGCCGGCAGCCCGTCATCCACCGCCATCCCGCTCAGATTGACCGCGTTCGTCGGCAGCGTAATCGCCTGGTCAGAACCCGCGCTGACTAAAGGCGCCTGGTTGGGTGTGCCGAAGGCTCTGACCAGAAAGACCGCCATCTGGCCCCGCGTCACATTATCCTTCGGGCAGTAGTTGCCCCCGCCGCACCCGGCCGTGATCCCGCGCACCGCCATCTGCTCGATGAAGCTGTAGAACCCGTTGTCTGGTCCTACGTCCAGGAAGCGCGGCTGCGCTGGCGTCGGTGGGTTGAAGACGCCCAGTGCCCGGATGATGAAGGCCGCCATCTGCTCCCGCGTGACCGTCGCTTGCGGGCAATAGTTGCCGCCCCCGCAACCCGAGGTGATCCCGAGCGCTCCCATCTGGTCGATGAAGCCGTAGAAGGAGTTCGGCCGGTTCGGATCATTGTCGATGAACTTCGGCACGTCCAGGAAGCGCTGCGGGACGTCGGTCGAGGGGTTGAAGATGCCTTTGGCTTTGATGATGAAGGCCGCCATCTGCTCGCGCGTGACGGGGTTCTCAGGGCAATAATTGCCGCCGCCGCAGCCCGAAGTCACTCCCAATGCCGAGAGCTTGCCGATGAAGCTGTAGAATTGATGACCTGGGTCGGTCTGGGTCGGAGCCGGCACGTCGAGGAAGGCAGCGCCTTGGCGAACGGCGTGCGTCAGCCCGTTGATGGTGATGCTGTCGGTGCGGGCACCGAAGTTGTTCGGGTTGGCCGCCACCGCGTAGCCGAGCGTGCCGCTGCCAGTGCCGCTGCTCGCGCCGGGGAAGGTGATCCACGAGGCGGTGGTTGAGGCCGACCAACCGCAGCCGCTCGGGAGCGTGACATTAGCACTGCCGCCGCCGCCGCCCGCGGCGAAGAGTTGGCGCGGCGGAGAAAGCCAGACGGGGTTGGAGACGGCGGTCGCGGCTGAGGCCGAGTTGTTGTTCGAGTTCGGGTCAGAGGTCAGGGAAGAGATCAGGGCCGTGTTGTTGAGCACGGCGCCGTCGGCCACCGCGCAGTTGACGGAGGCGGCCAAAGTGATGGTGGCCGAAGCGCCGGGCGCGAGCGAGGTGAAAGTCACGGTGCGGTTGCTGCCCGCGGCGGTGCTACAGGCGCCGCCGGCCGTGGCTTGGCAGGAGATAAAGCTTAAGCCGGCCGGGAGATTATCACCGACCGAGACGGTATCGGCGGCGTCCGGCCCGGAGTTGATGACCGTGATCGTGTAGGTGAGGGTGGAGTTGGCCAAGACCTTCCCAGGTGCGGTGAGCTTAGTGACGGCGAGGTCTGCCATCGGCGCCAGGGTGGCAGCCGCCCTGGCGGCAGCGGGGCGGCGGGCGGCACTGCTCGAAGGGCGCGGCGCGATGAGCAAGGTGGCTACTCCCAGCAATGACAGCAGGAGGCCGGCTAAGCGCGTGGCCTGGTGACTACGATACATCATGTTCCTCATCTCCTGGTTATGACTCCTCATCCGGTCAAGCGCCAATCAGGTCGGCAAGGACTCGCCGAGAGAATTGTTAGTGGGGAGCGACCCGACAGAACTCCAACCGCCTCTCTGCCGATGACGTGGGGTGATGTCAAGCAGGCATCTGTATTAATGGCCGTCAGTCTGAAAGCCGGGCGTCGCGAGTGAGGGCTGAGTCCCGATCCACGAGGCAGCCATCGGCCGTTGAATTGACGCACAGGGCCAGGCCCCGGCCGTCTAATGATCCGTCCTCGTTCGAAGGCGTTAGTCTTGATGCTTCTTCCTAGCCACTCGCCTGATAGTGGTATAATCTGCTTCAAGGATGGAAGCCCAAAGTTGTGACTGACGCGGGGAGTTTATCCAATAGGCCAGCAGGAAGTCTGGAAGAAATCCGGAAAAAAAACGGAAAAGAATCGGACTGAGGGGAGCCAACGCCGATGGTGGTCGAAGTCAAGAAGAGATATGTCCTGGGAGAATACTCGCTGACACCGGAGCAGCGGCTGCTTAGCCGCAACGGCGACCCGGTCCACCTGCCCCCTAGGCCCTTCCAAGTCCTGCTCTATTTAATCGAGCACCGCGACCGCATCGTCAGCCGCCGCGAGTTGCTCGACCGCTTCTGGGAGGGGAGAGAGGTTTATGACGATGCGCTCAGGAAGTCCGTGGGCGCGATCCGCAAGGCCCTCGACGACAGCTTAGAGAGCCCCCGCTTCATCGAGACGCGCTGGGCGGAAGGCTACCGCTACATCGGGCCGCTCGCCGAGCAGTTCTTAGGCGATGGTTTTCACCCAGCGGAGACCGAACCGGCGCCTGAGGCGAGGGCTGGGGCCGAAGAAGCTCCAGACTCGACTTCAGCCGGTGAGACGGCCGCCCCGCTACCTTCGACCGCCGGGGCTCCGAGCCGGACAGTGGGTATTCACCAGGCCGCCCTCGTCACTATCGTGGGTAGCGTGCTCGTGCTGGGCGCGCTCGCTCTGGTCCTCTCCCTGAAGCAGTGGGGGGCGAAGAAAAGCCAGGAGGTGCCGATTCGTTCGGTGGCGGTGCTGCCGCTCAAGAACCTGACTCAGGACCCGGCGCAGGAATACTTCAGCGACGGGCTGACGGAGCACCTGATCAACACCCTCTCCAGGATTGAAGGTTTGAAAGTCATTTCGCGGGGCTCGGCCTTCACCTTCAAGGGGCAAGAGGTAGACCTGCGTGAGGTGGGTAAAAAGCTCGGTGTGGCCGCCGTCTTGGAAGGCAGCGTGCTCAAGAGTGGAGAGCGGATGCGGGTCGAGGTGAGGCTCGTGAGCGCTGAGGATGGTCGGGTGCTCTGGGCGAGCGATGCCTCTGACCGCACGTTGAGTGACCTCTTTGCGATGCAGGACGAGATCGCGCGCCGCACGGTCGCCGGGTTGAGGATCAAGCTGAGCGCGGAGGGCGAGCGGCAGCTCGCCAAGCGGTATACCGATAATGTCGAAGCCTATCAGGCCGGCTTGAAAGGGGATTATTTCCGCAACCAGCGGACGCCAGAGGGGCTCAGCAAAGCCATCGAGTCTTATCAGCAGGCGCTGGCCTTGGACCCGCGCTACGCCCCGGCCTACCGCGGGCTGGCCAGCAGCTACTACATGGGAATCTGGGCGATCCCGCTCGAGCCGAAGGAGGCCGCCGCCAAGATCAAAGCGGCGTTGACGAAGGCACTGGAGATTGACAACACTTCGAGCGAGGCCCATGTGGCGCTGGCAGGTCTGCTCTGGATGGAGTGGGACTGGTCGGGGTGCTTCAGAGAGTATGAGCGGGCCATCGAATTGGGCCTGGGCTTTAGTGATTATGGTTATGCCTACCAGCTTTTGCTCTACGCGGGCCGGCCGGATGAAGCCGTGCGCTGGATCAAACGCTCCGAGGAGTTGGACCCGCTCTCGGTGCTCATCAGCGCGAACGTGGGGCAGATTCTGTACTACGCCCGCCGGTACGACGAAGCCATCGCGCAATGCCAAAAGGCGCTCAGACTCGACCCGAACTACGCCATGGCGCACACTTACCTCGGCCTGGCTTATGTCCAGAAGAGAATGTACGCGGAAGCCGTCGCCGAATTTCAGAAGGCGATCGCCCTCTCAGACCGCAGCCCCGACCTCCTCGGCTATCTCGGGTATGCTTATGCGGCCGCGGGCCGGCGGGAGGAAGCCGAGCGGGTGCTTGGCGAGTTGAGTGAGTTATCCAAACATCGCTACGTGCCGCCCTACCGCCTCGCCGAAATCTATACGGCCCTCGGCCAGAAGGACCAGGCTTTCGCCTGCCTCGAAGAAGTTTATCGAGCGCGCGACATCCACCTCTGCAATTTGAAGGTCGAACCGACGCTCGACCCGCTGCGCTCGGACCCGCGTTTCACGGACCTGCTGCGGCGCGTCGGCCTCCCCGAGTGATTATCTCCGCCACCTCAGGAGCACCTTGGTCGCCGCCTCTGATTGGCTTCTCCAAAACGGTTTGAAATCTGATCTATAGCGGTTTTCAGTCGGATGAGTAGAGAGCGAGGCAGGTCAACCACAGAGGGCGCAGAGGTCCACAGAGGACCACCCGAAATCCCCTCTGTGCGCCTCTGCGTCCTCTGTGGTACTACCTTCTTCATTCATCTGATAATCGCTGGAAGAGGACAGGCTCTCTGATTCAGCCGGCGTTTCCTCTCACCTACAAGCCGAAAGCCTTCGCCGTCAGGCGACTGACACAGTCGGTCTTTTGCTTTGGTCCTTCGCGGCCGCATGGAGATCCGGCCCCTTTTGTGGTAGGAAAAGGGGCATGGAAAAACTGAGATGGGGACTGATCGGTTGTGGCGACATCGCGCAGAAGCGCGTCGCCCCGGCGCTGCGCGACCTGCCGAACTGCGAACTAGTCGCCGTCAGTCGCGCACGCGCTGAATTGGCCGAGGCGTTTGCCGAACAGTTTGGCGCCAAGAAGTGGTATGCCGACTGGCAAGCCCTCATCGCCGACGCGGAAGTCAACGCCGTTTACGTGGCCACCCCGGTCAACCTGCACGCGGCGCAGACCGTCGCTGCGGCCGAAGCCGGCAAGCACGTCTTGTGTGAAAAGCCGATGGCGATGGGCGTCGGCGAGTGCGACCACATGATCGCGGCCTGCCAGGCCAACGGCGTGAAATTCGGCGTCGCCTACTACCGCCATTTCTACCCGGTCATCGCCCGCATCAAAGCCATTCTGGCCGCGGGCGAAATCGGCCAGGCGGTGATCGCCCAGATCAACGCGTTTGAGTTCTTCAACCCTCAGCCCGGTCACCCGCGCTACTGGTTCGTCAAACAGGAGCAGGCCGGCGGCGGCCCGATGTTCGACTTCGGCTGCCACCGGATCGAAGTCCTGCTCCACCTCTTCGGCCCGATCGCGCAGACCGCCGGCTTCACCGATCACGTCCTGTTTGAGCGTGAAGTGGAAGATACTAGCTCAGCCTTCTTCCGATTCAAGCGTGGCCCCCGCGGGGTGCTGACCGTGACTCACGCGGCCTATGAATCGCAGGACACCTTAGATATTTTCGGCAGCCAGGGTTCGATTCACGTGCCCGTGCTCAACCAAGGCGTGATGAAGGTCAAGACTGCCGACGGGGAGCGTGCCGAAGCCCACCCTCCGCATCATAATATTCATCAACCGCTGATCGATGATTTTACTCAGGCCGTGCTCAGCGATCACGCGCCCGGGGTGGGCGGTGAGATTGGTCGCGAGGTGGCGCGGGTGGAGGCAGAGATTTATGCCAATCTATCTTCCCGGCCCAGTTATACCTTGAACGGGGACAAATTGAGCTTTTGAAGAGAGAAGAATCTCAACCCAAAGGGTCAAGGGAGACCGCTTAAAAAGTCGGGTGACAGCCCCATATGTAGTGGTGGTCGCGTTGCGTAAAAACAATATGCGATACGTTACAGGCACTTTTTAAGCGGTCTCCTTTGAACCTTTGTGTTGGAGAAGCTCCATTTGTGGCCGTGCTTGGTATAACTTTGCCTTTGACGGCCCGCCTCCGTCCGAGAGGCAGCTTGCGCCGGAAACCATTTCGGCCTAAGCTTCGTAGTAGGCATTTGACGAAGCCTTAATGAAGATCATCAGTTGTGCGGGTGTTTCAGACATGATGCGGTCAGTTGCATTTCTCTTAATCCTGCTGGCAGTCGCGCCATCGGCGTTAGCGCAACGCGGGCGCGCCAAGAAGACTGCTCCGCCTAAGGAACAAGCCAAGGCCGCCAGTGAGAAGCAGGCGGAATTAGCGGAAGCGGCGACGCAATCGCGCGCCAACCTGATTGCCGCGACCAAGGCGTATAAGGCGAGCCTGGAAAAGCTGGTCTCGCTGCAGGCGGAAGACGAGCAACGCGCCGCGAATTTGGTCGAGAAGCGCCACACTCTGCTCGACGCCGGCATTATTTCCAAGCGCGAACTCGAAGAGAGTGAACAAGCGCTGGCCGCCGCCAAGAGCAAGACCGAGGGGACGCGCAAGCATATCAATGAGGCTGATCAACTCCTGGCCGAGGTCGTCGCGGCCGAGCAAATCGCCAAGCTGCCGGCCGAGCTGCCGGGCGCTTATCACTCGTCGGTCGTCCTGATTCGCTATACCGGCACCGGCCACTGGGCGCTCAACGACATTGGGAAGGTCGAGAGCTTCTTCCTGACCAAATTTGGGCGGCCTTTGCCCATCAGCGCTTTCGGCCAGACGGCCACGCATAATCACTTGGGCTTCGATCATCGCGAGAGCGTGGATGTCGCCGTACATCCGGATAGCGCCGAAGGGCGCGCCCTGATCGATTACCTGCGGAAGCAGGGCATCTCGTTTCTGGCTTTCCGTGCCCCGCTGGCCGGGTCGGCTACCGGGGCGCACCTCCATATCGGGCGGCCCTCTCACCGCCTCTCCGTCCCGTTCTAGATTTGACCTTCGTTGCCCGCCCTGCGCCGTTGAATGATGTCCCGCGACCTGTCAGGTTGCGGCGGTGTGCGCCGGCGGCACTTTGGAATCCACCAGCCCTCTCAGCGACAGCCTCCGCAACCTGACAGGTCGCGGGACAAATTCTTCATAATTCAGTGGAAGCAGAGTGCCGGGACGAGTGTTGACCACCGGCGATGGGTGAGATAGACTGTGCCCGGTCGGTGAGCTTCAACCTCGCGCACACATACAAATGATAAAGAAAGCTCCCGATGACATAACGATCTCTACTCAGCCGCGGCCTCAATCGGCCCACTCAGTCATGCAATCATGCTGCGTCGGCTTTGGGCCTAGCTGACGAGTCCCCCGTCTCGAGACGGTAGCGAGCAGTGCCCCGCTAGCTTCTGCCCGCTCTTCTCCCAGACTCAGTTAAGCCTTATGATCTCAGACATCCCGGCTCGGCACGATGGTGGAAGGCGATTCGCTGGTAATGGCAAAGGGGGTAGGATGATGGCCCAGCATACTTTCAAGCGCCGATCAGGCGATGCGCTCTGCCGCACCTTTTGGCCCCGGCGCCGGTTGAGAAAAACCTTGACCTCGCTCACCTTGGTGCTCGCCCTTTTGCCGCATTACCCTACCTGGGGCCAAGACCGCCAAGTGATGCATCAATCGGCCGTCAAAGCTCCGGCCGAAGCGCAGGGCCAGAATGGGCTGGTGGTCACCGATCTCACCGCCAACACCCCAGCCGATCTGGTCAGGACCCTGCTGGGCGATGGCGCGAGTGGAGTGAGCGTCAGTAATATCAAATACACCGGCACTGCCGACTCGGCCGGGTTCTTCACCGGCGGGACTGGGATTATCGGCTTCGAGAGCGGGATCATTCTCAGCACCGGGTCCGTTCGAAACGTGATCGGGCCGAACCAGTTTCCCGATATTAGTAAAGACAACGGCCTCCCCGGCGACGGCCAGCTCAATGAATTGATTCCGGGGTTGACTACTTTCGACGCGACGAGCCTGGAGTTTGACTTCGTACCCAAGGGCGACGTCATCTCTTTCCAGTACGTCTTCGCATCGGAAGAATATAACGAGTTCGTCTACAGCGTCTTCAACGACGTCTTCGGCTTCTTCCTCAACGGCAAGAATGTCGCGCTCCTGCCGGGCACCAACACCCCGGTCACCATCAACAACGTCAATGGGGGCCATCCCTTTGGAACGAACCCTACCAACCCGCAGTTTTACATCAACAATGACTTGGAGGATGGGGGGGCAGTGCTCAACACTGAGATGGACGGGTTGACCGTCGTGCTCTCGGTGCAAGCGCCGGTCAAGGCCGGGCAGTTGAATCACATCAAGCTGGCGATTGCCGATGCCAGTGACCATGTCCTTGACTCGAACGTCTTCATCAAAGCGGCCAGCTTCGTCGATCAACCGCCCAGGACTTCGGACCTGGCGCTCACCCAGACCGTGGCGTCTGGCGCGGGCGCCGACAGTTCGGGGCTGACCTACACGATCACGGTGAGCAACAACGGGCCGGACCCCGCCGACTCCTTCACCATCATCGACAATCTGCCCGCCGGGACAAGCTTCATCTCTTGCGCTGCCTCGGGCGGCGGCACCTGCGGCGGGACGGGCAACAATCGCACCGTCACTTTCGCCTCGCTGCCCGTCGGGGGCTCCGCGGTCGTGACGCTGGCGGCCACCGCGGCCTGCGCCGGAGGTGGCTCGCCGAATGTCAGTAATACGGCCAGGGTCATCTCCTCGACCTTCGATCCCAATCAGGATAACAACTCCGCGACCACGACCGTCACGGCCGGCGGCGCGGCACAGGGCCAGCTTGCGCTCGACGGCGGTCAGTCGGGGCTCGAGTTTGGGCCGGTGGTGGCCGGGGCTGAGCCAAGTCAAGGCTCACCGTCTAAAACCTTCAGCGTTGTGAATATCGGCTGCGGCCCGCTGCTGCTGAGCTTCGCCATCACGCGCACGGGCAGCGATGCCGCGAACGGGAGGATCACCAATCCGGATGACAGCGCTTTCTTCCCGCTCAGGCTGATCAACGCCAATGGGTCAGAGACCCCGCTCGCGATTGGCCCCGGCGCCTCACCGGTCTCGATTGCGGTCGGCCAGAAACAGAGCTTCCGCGTGCTGTTCAGCCCCCTGATCCCAGTCCTTGCCGGCCGCACTACGGAGGTCTCGGCCAATCAAGTGTTGCCGGAGTTGGTCACCTCTCGGCTCAGCATCACGCCGAATGGCGGGGCGCCGCTCGCGATTGGCCTCGCCGGCCGCGTGGCCACGGCCGTGAAGTTGATCCATCCGCTCGACCCGAGGCGGCCGCCGCTGGTGACGCTCGCCAAGTCGGGCGATGAGTTTCAGGTCGAGTGCTCGGTCTTCGATCCGAATCTGGACCTGAGCACGGCCCGCTACCAGTTCCTCGATAGCGCGGGCCGCTCGGTCGGAGTGGCTTCCGATGTCGCGCTGGAGTCGCCGATTGCCGAGCGGGGTCTGATCAAGGGGCAGAGCTTCACGATCATCCAGAAGTTCTCCGGGGCCCTGCGTCGCCCCGAGATTACGAATGTCCGGGTGACGGTGATTGATCGCGAGGCGAGCGACACGGCGGTCTCTGGCGCAGTGGGCGCCGCGGAGGCCAGTGTGGTGAGCGTCTCGGCCGCCAGTTTCGGCGAGACCGCCTTGGCCAGTGAGTCAATCGTCGCCGCCTTCGGTCAGGGCCTGGCCGCCACGACCCAGGCGGCTGCCACGACGCCGCTGCCGACGACGCTGGCCGGGACTCGGGTCTTGGTCAGAGACGGCGCCGGGGTCGAACGCTTGGCCCCGCTCTTCTTCGTCTCGCCCGGTCAAATCAACTACCAGCTCCCTGCTGGGACGATGCCTGGTGCGGCTACCATCACCGTCACTCGCGGGGCCGGGGTTGCGGCTACCGGAGCGGTGCAGGTCGCGGCTACCGCGCCCGGACTGTTTGCGGCCAACGCCGACGGACAAGGGGCGGCGGCGGCCATAGCATTGCGAGTTAGGGCGGACGGGACGCAGAGCTTCGAGCCGCTCGCCCTCTTCGACCCGGCGCAACATCGGTTTATCCCGCGCCCGCTCGACCTCGGGGCGGAGACAGACCGAGTCTATCTGGTGCTATTCGGGACCGGCTTGCGCTACCGCCGTTCGCTCTCAACGACGAGCGTCAAGATCGGCGGGGTCGAGGCCCAGACCATCTATGCCGGAGCGCAAGGCGGGTTCGTGGGCTTGGATCAGCTCAATGTGCTGGTGCCCAGGCGGATGCCCAGAGGCGGGGAGGTGGACGTGACACTGAGGGTGGAAGGCCGGGCGGCCAATCCGGTCAAGATCAACATTCGCGGTGGGTCGGGAATGACGGCCAACTCAGCGCTGGCTGCTGACTCTGAGTTCACCCGCCCGGCCGGAGTGCGATCCTCGCCGGGCGCTGCCGTGGTCTTGCCGACTATTAAACTGCCGGAACCATGAGGCGCTTTAGCACTTTCATATTGAGGCGGGAATGCCAGACGTGCTGAGCCTTACACGACAGCCCCTCGCTTAAGGAGCGACGATGAAAAGGTCAAGGTGTTCTCTCACAAGTTTAGGCCTGATCCTGGTTTTGACCATGGGCTTGATCCCGAGGGCGACTCGTGCCGGCGGCAATGAGGGCGAGCCGCCGCAACTCTACGCAATGATGGCGGCCCAACCCATCGGGACCATCGAGTCATCGGGTGAAGTCGTGATCAACGGTCGCACGATCTACGGCAAGGGGACGGTCTGGGACGGCGAGTTGCTCCAAGCGCCGGCTGAGGCCAGCGCCCGCGTCTCACTTGAGGCCGTCGGCACAGTCACCTTGATGAATGGTGCGATGGTCAAGCTGGCGACGGCCGCGACACTGCTCGGGGCCGAGGCCAAGGGGCCGGCCCTCGTGGCGACCGTGATCGGGGGCGAGGTGACCGTTAACCTCCGGCCGGAGGCGAGCGCTTATCTGCAGATCGCCGGCTCGGCTTTCACTGCCCCGAAAGGCACGAGTTTTCGCGCCGCCGTGCGTGATGGCAAGGCGGTGGTTGATGGCGCCAGCGGCATGGTGCGGGAGATCGGCGGATGGGCTATCAGGCTTCCTCAGCCGATCATCGAGGCCGCCTCACGCGAGCGAGTCGCGGCCGGTGAGCTTGGCCATTGGGCGATCAACCTCCCTCCAGCCATCGGCGAGATGGCCGGAAGCCCTGCGCGAGCTGAAACCTCATTCGGGCGGCGCCAGCAACTCATCCACACCTTGGGGCTCGGCATCAGTGACGGCTGGAATCAAGCTCCGCCGGTGCGGCTCCACGCCAGCGCCTCGATTGGCTCCATCGGCACGGTCGAGTCGCTCAACGCGATGCGTATCAACGGGCGCGTAGTCCGCGGCAAAGAGTTGATCTGGGATGGTGAGTTGCTTCAGGCGCCGGCTGATTCGGGCATCCGCGTCGCGCTCGATGCCATCGGCCAAGTCACGCTCACGGGCGGGAGCGTGGCGCGCCTCGCGACGGCTACCACCAGGCTCGATGACCAAACGTCTCGCCGGGTCCTGGTGGCTACGCTGATCAGCGGTGACGTGATCGTCAAACTTCAGCCAGAGGCGGGCGCCTACGTCCAGGCGTATGGCTCCGGGTTCGCCGCAGCCAACGGGGCGAGCTTCCGCGTCGGAGCCCGTGACGGCCTGGCGGTGAGTGAGACGGCACACGGCGTCGTGCAGGAGATGGGGCGGTGGGCGATAGAGCTGGTCGCGTCGGTGAGGCCGGTGATGGATGCTGCCATCAATGCGGCGCGAGCCCAGGCGCGGTCCACCCCGCCCAGGTACTTCGTCCGCCCGGTCGGGCTGAGCTACAACACCAGCGTCCGCGCCCGCAGCACGCGTCAGGTCCAAGTGCAGGTGACTGACGAAAACGACCGGCGCGTGCCCGACCTGCCGATCGTCTTTCTGCTGGCCGGCAAGGGCGGACAGGGCCTCGGCACGCTCAGCTCCGGAGCGGCGGCCGGCGGCGAGAGCGTAACGGTCAATACCGATGCTCAGGGGATCGCCACTGCCACCTTCAATGCCGGCGATGTGGCCGGATCGGTCTCGATCACGGCGACTGTTCAGGGGACCACCTATTCTTGGACCGGGCTACTGACGGTCGCCAAGTTCGTGCCCGGCTTCTGGACGGTGCAAAACGCGCTGCCGGTCTTCGCCACGGCCGCGGCCGGCATTGCGGCCGGCGCGGCGACGGCCGTGACCAAAGGTAGTGATAGGGAGCAACCGATTAAGCCCGTGGGAGGCCCGATCATCAAACCATGATCAGTCGGTCACGAAATGAGGAAGGGGGAGCATTTTCCATTTTCCATTTGTCATTGATCATCGGTCATTGACTGAGCCAATCTTTCCAATGACAAATGGAAAATGGAAAATGGAAAATGGAAAATGAACTTCTTCGTTCATTTCGTGACCGACTGATAATTGATCCTCACCGTCAGGGCCGGAGGATCGGGAGGGCAGCTATGAAAAGAATCTTTGCTCCGAGTGCTGTGGGCATCTCTGTCCTGCTCGTCTATGCCTTCGCCTCTTTCCCCCACCTGGCCGCCGAGCAGCAAGGCGAGCGGGGATTGCAGATCAAGGTCGGCGCTTCACGCCAAGAGGTGGAGGGTGGGCGCACCCCGCAGCTTTGGGCCGTAGTGCTCGGCGTCTCACGCTATAAGCACGGCGGCCAGAATCTCGATAACAACCAGATCTCCAACCTCAAATACGCGGCCGAGGACGCGCAGGCGGTCTATGATTTTCTCCGCAGCGATGAGGGGGGCGGCTTCCGCGACGTGGCTGAGGGCGGCCACATGGTCTTGCTCAAGGACGAGCAAGCGACGAAGGCCGAGGCCGAACGTGCGCTCAGTGCGCTCAAACAGGCCCGGCCCGAAGACTACTTCGTCATCTACATCGCCGCGCATGGCGTGCTCGCGCCGCAGCTCAATCCGCAGTCGAAAGTGACGGAGGAGATTCCATACTTCCTCCTCTACGACACCGACCCCACTGACCTCAACGACCTGCCGCGGACGGCGCTCAGGATGGACCGCTTCCGCCAGGTGGTGAGCGAGGTCCCGGCCAAGAAGGGGCTGGTGCTCTCCGACACCTGCCACAGCGCCGGCGTGCAGATGGCGGGCCGCGGCCTGAATATCACCGTCCGCGCCAACAGCCGCTACCTGGAAGAGATGGAGAAGATTCCTGAAGGCGTCGGCTTTATTTCGGCCGCCTATCAGACGGAGAGTTCATACGAACGCGACTACCTCGGCCACGGCGTCTTCACCTGGTGTTTGCTTGAAGCCCTGCGCGGCAACGCCGATGCGAATCAGGACCGGATGGTGACCTTCGACGAATTGTCGAAGTACCTGAGCAACGAGGTGCCGAAGCTCACCGAGCAGAAGCAGCACCCGCACGTCAACACCACGGCGATCGCTGCCAACCGCATCCCGCTCTCGGTCGTCAACTACGCCAAGCTCGAAGCCGGCCGCGATTACGGGACCCTGGTCATCCGCGCCCCCGACATCGATGACGGGGTCGAGGTCGCCGTCGACGGCTCAAGCGTCGGCACGCTCAGCCGCCGGACCGAGCGCACAGTCAAGCTGACGGCCGGGCCGCACAAACTCGCCTTCATCAAAGGCGCGAGGCGGGAGGAGCGCCAGGCGACAGTCGAGCCCGGCAAGTCGCTCACCTTCGAGGTCAACATCACCTTCAGCGAGAGCGACAGCGACAGTTTGTTCGAGCCCCCTGAGCAACAGGTGAACGTCTACCTGCGCGAGGAAAAGGAGCCCTCGAAGGAGGCCCGAGACCTGCTCATCAAGGGAGTCGATCATCTCAACAAGCAGCGATTCGCCGAGGCCATCGCATCCCTCAACCAGGCGGTGCAGGCCAACGGCGGCGCCTACGCCGACGCGCTCGTCTACCGCGGTCGCGCCGAACAATCGCTCGGCCGCTACCGCGATGCTGTCGCCAGCTTCAGACAGGCGCTCGCGCTCAGGCCGACCGACTACCAGACGCGGACGCTGTTGGCCGAGGCGAGGTTCAACGCCGAAGACAACGTCGAAGAAGTGGTCAAAGAGCTGCGCGAGATCATCAACCGCCACCCCCGAGATGACTACCCCCGCGTGGTCTTGGGCGACGTCTACTTTTGGCGCCACGAACTGATCAAGGCCGAGCAGGAGTTGAAGCGGGCCACGCTGCTCAATCAGAAATCTCCGCCGGCCCACATGATCCTGGCCGAGGTGCTGACCGAGCGGGGCGCCGAAGAGAAGGTCAAGCGGAACAACGCCAGTGAGGCGAGCGCCAAATTCAAGGAGGCCATCGAAGAGGGGAAGAAAGCGCTGCAACTCTTCGACGAACTGTCGCGCAAGCGCGTCTCGGTCGCCTACGGCCTCAAGCGCCTGTCGATTTCGCACGTCATCTTCGCCGGCGGGCGCTACACCAACGACCGGGTGCTGGCCGAAGCCAATCACATCCTGGCCAAGGCGCTGACCAAGACGGTCGAACTCGACGAGACGATCATCGACAGCAACGCCTACCTCGACCCGGCTCGCAACTACCTCCAAGAGGCGTTGCATCTGGCGCGAAAGGCGGACGACCGGCGGCGCCTCGTCTTGGCGCTCGACACCAGCGCCCAGAACCACCTGCTCAAGGGCAATCTCCCCCGCGCCATCGAGGACGCCGAGCAGGCGCTCAAAACGAGCGAGGCCATCCCCGACTTGAAGGATTACCCGGAAGCCCACTTCACCCTCTATCTGGCTTACAACAGCAACCAGGGATTTGGCAGAGCGGCTGAGCATCTCCAGAAGTACATCGATGCTTACCGCCCGAAGCTGAGTCCGGGGGACCTCCAGAGGCTGGAAGAAGAGCTGAGCAAAGTGAAAAGGGATGCCAAGAGCAACCGCCGGAATAAATGACTACGGGCAGCAGTGAGGTAAAAGCGCATGGCCACCAAGACGCCACTTGAATCAGCGCTGAGCGAGCAGATCCAGCGCGACTATCACATCCTGAAACTTTTAGGCGAGGGCGGGATGGGCCAGGTCTACCTGGCCGAGCAGGTCCGCGTGGGTCACCGCCGCGTGGCCTTGAAAGTGCTCCGCCGCGCCTACTCCGAAAGCGCCTCGGCGGTGCGGCGGTTCGAGAATGAAGCGGCCTCCGCCGGCCTCATCCATCACCGCAATGTCGTGACGATCTATGAGAGCCGGGCCACCGACGACGGGCAACTCTACGTAGCGATGGAATACGTCGAGGGGCGGAGCCTGCGCGAGGTGCTCGACGAGCAACAGGCGCTGCCGCTGGATGCGGTCGTCGAGATCACCAAACAAGTGTGCGCCGGGATCGACGCCGCACACCGGCTCGGCATCGTCCACCGGGACATCAAGCCGGACAACATCATGCTGGCCGAGGAGGACGGCGCCCAGGTCGTCAAGGTGCTCGACTTCGGGATCGCCAGACTCTCGGAGCCGGGGACTTCCGGCACCAGGACTAAAACCGGGGCCGTCTTCGGGACTCCGGCTTATATGTCACCCGAGCAGGCGGCCGGGTGGACAGGCGACAAGATCGATGCCCGCTCGGACATCTATTCTCTGGGCATGGTGATCTACGAAATGCTGACCGGCAGAGTCGCCTTTGAGGCCGAGTCTTGGCTGGGAGTCTTGCACCAGCAGATGCAAACGCCGCCCGCGCTCCTGAATCAACTCCGGCCGGAACTCAAGCTCCCCGAGAGGGTCGAAAGGGTGATCTTGAAGGCGCTCGCCAAAGAGCGAACGCAGCGGCAGCAGACCATCCTCGAATTGGCCCGTGAGTTAGAGGCGGCTTGGCTTCAGGCGAAGCCTTCGCGTCTTGACGCCGGACTCAACGCGCTGCCGGCGACGACGCTCATCCGTCGGGACTCGCCGTCCGTCGCTGCTCCTGCGCCGCCTTCAGCCCCGACTTCGGTCATCACCATTCCTCAGCGCGAGCCACAAGCGCCGAGTGCTCCTGCCGCCGCGAGAAAGCTGAAATTTTGGAGCTTGGGCATCCCACTGGTAATTTTGGTTGGACTCGCCCTCATCCCGATTGTGCGCTTCGTGCTCTTCAGACCAAGTCAGGTGGAGACAACTGCCGCCCCGCTCGCCGCGGGAATGAGCCCAGGCGCGGCAGAGGTTAGCCCGGCCCCCCTGCCTTGGAATATCAAATTGATGGCATACCGCGTGGGTCGAGAAAAACCGGCGCCGGACCTGGACAGGCTGTCTCTGAATAACATCGTGCGGTCGGATGAAAGAATCTATTTTCAAGTCAAATTGGAGCGCCCAGGGTCAGTCTATCTTTTATACAAGCAAGCTGACGGCTCGATGCTCTGGCTGGGCGCGGTCACGGATGGCCAGGCCCGCTTCAGCCCTCCGGGGGAATGGCTCTCGATCCCGGAGAGAATCAGACTCAAAGTGGGTGAGAAATTAGGTGTCGAAAACATTCTGGTGATTTATGTCCCGAGTAGTCTGAAGTGGTCGATCAGAGAGGCGATGCCCCTGAGCAAGATCCCAGTCAGAGATGAAGGCGCAATCATTCCCCCCGAGGCAGCCTTGAAGATCTCAGACTTTCTCAAGCAGGAGGCCGTGGAATTGAAACCTTCGGGCACCGAGAGCGGAACGCCCGTCTCCCATCAGCTTTCAAAGGCGGGCGAGGCGGATCAGATTGCCTTCTATGAAATCAAGCTGAACCATCTTCCAAAGGAGTAGGCCATGCGAGGAATTACGCTGCTAGTGATGTTATCGAGTCTCTTTCTGCTCCCGATTGCACCCAGCCGCGGTCAAGAGCCCGGCGCTCGTGATATGTGGCTGGAGAGCCGAGCGGCGCCCATGCCAACTCCCAAGCCGAAGCCACCGGCACCGACGCCCACTCCGAAAAAGCCGGGGCCGTCGCCACAGGCTACGCCTACTCCGGAGAGTGCTCTCGGCTTAGGCTATAGCCTTTTTCTTCAGGACGAAAAGCGCGATTTCGCCCCCGTCAAGCCCACCAATCCCTTCCGCTCGGGAGACCTGATCCAACTCCTGGTGGAGAGTAACAAAGATGGCTACCTCTATGTTTTCAACCAAGAAGACAACGGCTCTCCAATCATGCTGTTCCCGAACTTACTGGTTCAAGGCGGCGATAACCACATCTGGGCGCACGAGCCGCTGCGGGTTCCTGCCGGTCACGAGTTCGAGTTCGACGCCAACTCGGCCAAAGAAACACTGACCCTGGTGATCAGCCAGGACCCGATCGCGGGTTTGGCTGTCAGTAAGGATCCCAAAGGCACACCCGTACCGGAAGCCTTATTTAGACAGGTCTCGGCGCCGACTCTCGTGCGCGAAGGCGCGCAGCTTCGCGAAGGAAAGCTGCTGACCAAACAGGAGGGTCGCCGCGGCTTCAGATTGCACAAGGATGATCCATTGCCGGATAACGTTTTGATCAACCGGGACCGCAAGGAGCGCCGCATCGTCGCGCAAATCCGACTCACACACCGCTAGCGCCTTGATCGGCTCTCAGAGGTTGCTAAAGGTGGGCTAGGGCGTTACGCTAGGCGCTTCCCAAGGACTGATCACAAAACGAAATAGCATGTGGTTGTCGATGGATTGTCTGAGCAAGGAGGGGCTATGAATCCTTATAGCAGTCGTTTGGGTGAGCGTGATCCGCTCGCCGTGCTGGCCGAGACCGTACCGCGGGTCAGGGAGTTGGCGGCGAAGCTAGGCCCTGACGGGTTTGACCGCACCTATGCGCCGGGGAAGTGGACGGCGCGTCAGATCATCGCCCACCTCGGACACGTGGAGATGATGTTCGGCACGCGCTTCCGCCAGGCAGTGACGCTGGAGGCTTATGTGGCGCAGCCGTTCGACCAAGACGGCTGGATGGCGCGGGAGCCGCTGCCCGACGCCGCGACGGCGCTGGAGGCGTTTTGCGCGATGCGCCAGTGGAACCTCGCCCTCTTCCGCAGCCTCACCGCTGAGGACCGCGCCCGGACCTTCTCGCACCCGGAGCGCGGGAGCTTGTCGGTCGATTGGATGTTGGAGCTGATCGCGGGGCATGACCTCAACCACCTGTCGCAGTTGGAAGAGATCGCCTCGGCCTCGCGCGCGTGATGACCGGCGAGAGAGGCGCCGAGTCCGGCCCTCTTTTTAAGACTTAGAAAACTGCCGCGCCGCTATAATCCCGAAACCCAAATCCGGCGCCGCGCGTCTTTACCATTGCTCACTGCGAAGACCACCAATCGGTGCTTCTTCAAAGGGGTATCCTCCTGTTGGCCGCCCCGGCAGAGATGCTGGGGCGGCCCTTTGTCTCTGCCTTCCGGCCACTCTTCAGATCCCGCTGGCTCTAGTTGAGCAGTCTCTGCCGGGAATTTCGCCGTCACTTTTTCGGGCTGACGGTGACGACTCCGGCCATGTCCTTGCCGCCTTTATCCCCATGAAAGCCGCAGTAGTATGGGTAGACGCCCGGCCGGTCGAATTTATGCTCGAAGCGGCCTCCCGCGGCCAGCGCCTCGGACTTGAAGGAGCCGTCATCTGCTTCGACCGAGTGGCGGCCCTTTTCGTCCACCCACTCGACGACGGTGCCTGGAGTGACGGTCAGTTCTTTCGGCTCGAAGGAGAAGTTAGTGATCGTGACCGTGGCCCGGCTGGCACTCGCTGCCGTGGATCCCGCCGGGGCGCTAGTCTGAGTGGCCGCCTGAGGTGGGGGCGCGATGTACCAGATGTAATAAGTGCCGAGGCCGAGGAGCACCACCACCCACCACAGCGTCAGTTCTGTCCGCATCCACGGCTTGTAACGCTCAAAGCGGAAGCGCTCGGGGATGAGGTTGGTCGCGGCGACGAGCACGATGTACAGCCCCAGCAACTCGGCAAGTGTGCCTAACCCGGCATGGATGGCGGCGACGGCATAGTAGGAGTCGTTGAGGCGGGCCGGGATCTGGGGGGCGACCTGGCGCCGGAAAGACGGGAGCATAATCAGCGCGATCATCACCAGGTTGAGCAGCATCACCGATGATTGGCAATACTTGTGCGCCTCGAACTGTTTGCTCCGGGCGAGGAACATCCCCGCTAGGAGCGCCAGGCCCATGAGGATCTGGATCACGAGGTTGAGGTCAGCGTAGAAAGTTGCGCCGGTCCCGAGAAAGCCGTTCATTGGTCTGCCTCCTTAAACAGGATACGGATTGGCCAGGGGAAAACGCACCCTAAGTTGATGAAACCCTTCAGTAGCTGACTACGCGAAGGGGCCGGCTAATGGATTGCTGTGCTAGAAAATTCCCGAGGCAATGCTCGACTTTAAACTTGAAACTTCGGAACTGAAGCTTTGCGACGCACGTAAGAATTGATGTTCAGGTGGTAGGCGGATCCACTATTTGATTGACTCGACACCGTGGGCCATGCTAGATTCACGGCTCAATCAGTTAACTATGATCCGAGCCTTATGAGCATAAGGTTCGTTAAGGTTCGTGAAACCTCTGAAGGTGAAAGAGACTTTGATGAATAACCAACACAGACTCAACTCGGCAATGACGCGGCGGCGCTATCAAGCGGCGGGCGAGCAAGGCGTGGTCTGTGCATCCGTGTGGATGTGGTCGAGCGGGACGCCGTCAACCGTCAAGCGGCCTGACGGTGTTGAACTCTTCATCAATACCAGCGACAGATACCGGAAGGAGGTTATCACCTGATCTTCAGATAACCTCATCAGATTTGGGTTCTCAGGAGACCCCGACCGGTATCAAAAGGATGACCGGTCGGGGTTTTCGTTTTCCTGGGATTGATTGGCCGAGCACTCGCCATCGGCGGGCGGCCAGTCAGGCGCTCGCCGGCCCCCCATCTATGGCGGTAGGTGAGGGCGAGCGGCGAGCGCGCCACTGAGGCGGCGAAGCCAAAGGAGTCGAGGCACGGGGCGACATTTCCCCCGCAGTAGCCGGTGAGAGCCCGGCCGCCGCCTCCATTTTTGACAGCTTGAATTTATCGCGCGTGTGGCGCTCGGCGTTGGTCTGTGGTTGCGGGCTGAAGGTCAGCCCTAGCTCAGGGTAGAGCGGGCCGAAAGAGTCCACGTAAATCGGGGCGTGTGGGAGCAAGGTACTTCCGGCTTGCGCTTTCACCAGGCGCGCCGATGAGCACGGCCGCTTCTTAGGGGTCAGTCCCACCGGCAAGCAGCCGAGACCCGCTATAACCAAAGCGGGCGGTGGGCGGATGTGGGGTCGAAGACCAGGTCAGCAACGCCGAGGCCACACGCGCGGCCAAATAGAGATGAGTTCTTTCTGTAGCGCTTATGAAGGAGAGGTTGTCATGAAAGTTTACAACGGGCCGGATGTCAGAACGCCGATCTTCATTTGGGCTGAGCACCTCGAAGAGGACGCGCTCAAGCAGGCGAAGGCCCTGGCCAATTTGCCGTTCGCCGAGCACGTGGCGTTGATGGCCGACGCGCACGTCGGCTACGGGATGCCGATTGGCGGGGTGCTCGGGACGAAGAATGAGATTCTGCCGTATGGTGTGGGCGGCGACATCGGGTGCGGGATGGGGGCGTTCCAGACCGGCATCGAGGCCGCTGCGCTTTCGCGCGATGACTTGGTGGCTGTCCGCGCGCAGGTGCTCAAGCGTGTGCCCGTCGGCAAAGGGGCGCGCAAGCGCGGCGATCGCTTCGTCGAGGAGTTCCGCCGCACCGGGCTCTTTGCCGAGATCAAGGAGTCGGTTGAGTCAAAGTTGGGCGACAAAGTACTTGAGCCGGAGAAGATCGTCGAGCAGATCGGGACGCTCGGCGGCGGCAATCATTTTATGGAGTTGCAGCGCGACGAGGAGGGCCGCCTCTGGGTCATGCTCCACTCCGGCTCGCGCAATATGGGCCAGCAGGTGGTGCGCTACTACCATCAGCTCGCCATTCATCTCAACGAGCGTTGGCACGCGGGTGTGCCGAAGGAGCTGGCGTTTTTGCCGGCCGACTCGGAGGAAGGAGCGGATTACCTGGAGAAGATGACTCTCGCTTTGAACTTCGCGCGCGCCAACCGGGACGCGATGGTCGAGGCGATCCGCGAGGCGATTGAAGCCGAGCTGGGGCCGTTCGAGGTGGGCGAGGTCGTCAACATCCATCACAACTACGCCTCGCATGAGTCCGACGGCCAGCGCAACCTCTGGGTCCACCGCAAGGGCGCGACCCTGGCGCGCGCGGGCGTAACCGGCATCATCCCCGGCTCGATGGGCACGGCCTCCTACATCGTCGAGGGCCTGGGCAATCCCAAGGCGCTCAACTCTTGCTCCCACGGGGCGGGCCGGGTGCTCGGCCGCAACGTGGCCAAGCAGACGCTCTCACTCGAAGCCGAGCGCGAGCGCCTGGGCTCAGTCGTCCACGGGTTGAGCGAGGTCGCGCACCTGGACGAAGCGCCGAGCGCCTACAAGAACATCGACGAGGTGATCGCCGCGCAGAGTGATCTGGTCAAGATCAAGCACCGGCTCACGCCACTAGCGTCGATGAAGGGATAGTTTGAATCGGTCAGTAGTCAGTAGTCAGTTGTCCGTGGTCAGTTGTTGAGAGCCACACCGGATGGCCGCATCAATGGACGAGGCCGCTTGAGCAACGGACAACTGACCACTGACTACGGACAACTGACTAAAGTGGGGCAAGTCATGGCATCAGCGACATACAGTGAACTGCTGAAGAGAAACGTCAACTTCCGCCGGCTGTGGGTCGGCCAAGTGATCAGCGAACTTGGGAGCTGGTTCTCGTTCATTGCCGAGTTGGGTTTGGTGCGGTTGGTCTCAGGCTCGCCGCTGGCGACGACCGCCCTGCTCGTGGCGCGGCTGCTGCCGTTCCTGCTGGTGGCCCCGCTGGCGGGCGTGTTCGTTGACCGCCGCTCGCGCAAACGCATGATGATCGCCGCCGACTTGCTGCGTGCTCTGGTGGCGCTCGGGTATCTGCTCGTCGGACTGCGCGGGCCGGTCTGGATCGTCTACGTCTGCGGGGCCGCGATGTCGTCGTTCTCGATGTTCTTCGAGGCGGCCAAGAACGCGGCCTTGCCAAACCTGGTGACACCGCGTGAGCTGCTGACGGCGAACGTCATGATGTTCTCGACGCGCTTTCTCCAGCTCACTCTCGGCGCGGCGTTGGGCGGATTGACGGCGGCGCGTTTCGGTTACGACGTGGCCTTCATCGTCAACTCGCTCTCCTTCGTCGCGTCTGCGATCTACGTCACGCTGATTCCGGCCGCGGCGATGCGCAGCCCCAGTGCAGAGAGTGCGGCGGAGGCCGAGCGTGAGCGCCAATCACAGACGGGCGAGGAGCCACTGGCCGACCCGATGTCGGCGGATGCTCCGGGCGGCATGCCTATCGCCGGCAGTGAGCATGCGATCGAGCAGTCGCCCGGCCGATTCTTTTCTGATCTGCGTGAAGGGCTCGCCTACGCCTGGGCCACTCCCTTCGTGCGCGGGCTGATCCTGGTCAACATCGGTTGGGCGACCGGGGGCGGGATGATCAATCTGCTCTACGACCGAATCGGCGGGCACGTCTTCACGCACGGCCAGGGTGACCGTGGCGACTGGGGCGTGGCCACGCTCTACACGGCCGCGGGGGCCGGGCTGTTCGTCGGGATGATGCTTGCCAGGCGGGCGGGCGCGTGGGCATCTGACGAGCGGCGGGCCGGCCGTTTCATCGGCTGGTCGTTCTTCGCGCACGGCCTCTGCTTCGCCGTCGCCGGCCTCATGCCGTCGCTCACGCTGATGGCGAGTTGGGTTGTGATCAGCCGGCTGATCATTGGCATGGAGTTCGGCGTGCAAGAGACGTTGATGATGCGGATGCTGCCGGACGATTACCGCGGGCGCGTCTTTACGACCGACCGCTCGCTGGAGATGACCACGATGATGCTCTCGATGATCGCGGGTGGTTATTTGCTGAGATGGTTCAGCCCACGCGCGATGATGGTGGCGTCGGGGTTGCTCTCGGCCAGCCCCGGACTGGCGTGGTTATTGGCCATGTGGCTCAAGCGCGTCAGCGTGCCGGCGCGTGCGGTGCGCGAGAGCTTCAGTCAGTGATTCGAGTCAGTACCGCGAGCGGTAGCGAGCGTTGCCTCCACGATGGATCCGTCGTGGGAAATGACGCTCGCTCCTGCTCGCGGTACTGATCCATCCGCCCAGGTCGGATTTTTTCACTCTTGCTTGAAGACGTAGTAAATCACTCCGCCGTAATCGTCCGTCAAGAGGAATGCCTCCGGCCCGACCTTCAGGATGTCAGCGGGCCGGCCGTAGACTCTGCCTTGCTGGAGAAAGCCGGTGATGAAATCCTGTGGTGGCGCCCCTCTGCTCACGCGGACGACACGGTAGCCGTGCCCGATGCGCCTGAAGGCCGAGCCGTGCAAAGCCACCAGGAAGTAATCATCCGCGTTCGACCCGGAAGCCTTGCCCTGGAAATGTTCCAGACCCAGGGGCGAGCTGTGAGCGCTGAAGGCCGCGTAGGCCAGCGGCACGGCTTCGCGCCTCACCCGCTGCGGGGAGTTCAGGAATTGCGGGTCGGCCTGGATCTGCGACCGGTACTGGAAATAGTAAGGCCAGCCGTAATGCGTGTTCTCACGCACGACGTAGATCGTGTCATCCGGCCGATTGTCCCCGAGGTGATCGGCGCCCATATCGGTGACGAACAGTTGCCCGTCCACCCATTTCATCCCCACCGCGTTGCGCAAGCCGCGGGCGAAGACGCGCTGGTTGCGGCCGTCCGGGTCCATCTCCAGCACCAGCGCCCGCACGTCATCCGCCGCCTCTTCGCAGGCGTTGCAACTGCTGCCGACTGACACGTAGAGCTTCTCGTTCCCGCCGATGACGACCGTCCGCGTGAGGTGCCAGCCGCCGTATTTGTAATTCAGCCCGTGGTCCGGGAACGTGGCGAGCACTTCCGGCTCGCCCGACGGCGTCGCTTCGCCCGCGCGGTACGGGTAGCACACGAGCCGGTCAGTGAGCGCCAGGTAGAGCCAACTCTGCCCGTTGCGGTCGGTGTAGAAGGCGATGCTGTTGGGGTTGCGCAGGCGAGCGAGATAGGTCGCGAGCTTCTCAAACTTTCCGCCCTCGGCGTCAACCTCATTGAAGACGTAGACCGCCCCACGTTGATTATCCGCGCGGTTGTAGAGGTCGGTCACGAAGATGCGGCGGTCAGGACTCCAGGCCATAAACCGGACCCGCTTCAGCCCCTGCGCGATGACCTTGATGGCATAGCCTTCCGGCAGATTGAGATCGAAGCTGCGGCCACCCGCGAGCGAAATGCGATGGGGCTTCAGTTTCGGCGCCGCGGTCTGTACGGAATCATGCCGAGTGCGACCACCGCCTCCACCGGTGCTGGTGGTCGGCTGCGGTCTTCGTGTCGCTGTGCCCTGTGTTGTGGAGAGCGAAGCTTTCACGACACTGATGTGACCGGAGGTGAAGGCAAGGATGATGACTGCGGTAAGCAAGATGCTATTGATTACCATCCACACGGAGGATCGTTTCATATCGGGCACGTCGTAGGTCTGAAGGACAGCTTCATTGCACGACCAGCGTTTGATGCTCGCGATCCGCGGCGTAGCTCAAACAGGCCAGAATGTCTTCCTCAGTCAGGTAGGGGAAATCGTCAAGGATTTCCGGGATCGTCATGCCTGCCGCCAGATAGGAGAGCACGTCGTAGACAGTTATGCGCATCCCGCGAATACAGGGCTTGCCGCCGCGCTTATTCGGCTCGATCGTGATGATGTTCTGGTATGAGGGCTTCATCGCGCACCAGTATAGCACTCATTTAGGCGGGTCACTCGCCGATTTTGCGCCGCCCGGCTCATACGCCTCCGGTTCACAGTCTGAGACTGAGCAGCCAGATATATTACTTCCAAAACTGCCGCCACTTTTTTTCCGTCTGCCCGCACCACCGGGTTAGTTGCTCGCGGACCTTAGTGGATTTGGGGTCTTCGATCTGCTCGTAAATCTTCAGCGCGGCTTCAGCGTGTACAATTGCCTGAGCGCGATTGCCGATCAATTCACAGCGGTAGCGAGGTGGCGTCAGGAAAATAGCATAGGCAGTGGCTGAAGTGACAGCGGTTTTCATTGGCGTGAGCGAGAAGAGGAGCGGCTCGCGATTCGGGCGTTTAGAGTACCGACTTTAGTCGGGCTTTTCTCTCCTCAAGCTCCGTCAAGCTTCTGAATCAGATTCATCCGCCTCACGCGGCGGTTCGACGTCCCATTTCTTGCCGTAATCCAGAATCGGATGTTCACGCCATATTTTCTCCGCCGTCTCGCGCCCCACGCGCTCCAGAAACTCGGCGGCGCTCGACCAAGGCCAGTCCTGCCATTTGGTGACGTAACCGTGCTTCACCGGATTGTGATGAATGTAATTCACGCTCGCCCAGAAATGGCGGTGCGATTTGATCTCGCGGTCAAAGCAATTGTGCCAGACCTGCCGCCCACGGCGCTCGTCCTCGCCGTTCCAGGCGAATGACGAGCGGCCATGAAATCTCCCGATTTCGCGGCGCAATTCTTTGAGGCGGCCTGTGCTGACCAGCAGATGATAATGATTCGGCAGGATGCACCAGGCGTAAATCACCGTCGTGTACTGCTCGCACACTTCCTGCATCGCGGCTTCGCAGTCGGTCATTCGTTGAGGGCTTTTTCCGATCACCGGAGCGTGGTCAGAACAAGCAGCCGAAATGATGAACTGCCGCTGGCCTTCAAACTCCCAGTGCGGCGGCGCATGCCAGGGACGATGCTGACGCCGCCGATATTCGACGATCTCGCGTTGCTGCTCTGGTGTCAGGTGGCGATAGTCATACATTGGTCTTTGATCGTGATTTTGGAAGATGGTGTTTAGAGTACCGACTTTAGTCGGGCTTTGCTCTCGCCGGACGAAAAGCCCGACTAAAGTCGGTACTCTGAACGCCTGCTGGCGGTGCTGCATTTCAATCTCGCGGCGTGATTTAAAGAACTCCTTCGACCGTCTCCTTCATCAACATATCCACAACCGCCTTCAAATCACCTGTCTCTTTGTAAACCCGCAACTGCCGGTCGGCGCTGCTGCCATTCTCCATGATCGTGTAGATGTAGCTGATCTCCTCGCGGCTCCCGAGTTCATCGACCACATCATCCACGAACTCCAGCAGCTCGCGGATCAGGTCGCGCACCGGTACCTCTTTCTGCTTGCCGAAGTCGATCAGGTTGCCGTCGAGGCCGTAGCGGGCGGCGCGCCACTTGTTTTCCTCGATCAAGGCGCGGCGGTAGAGGCGGAAGCCGAGGTTCTGGCGGTAGAGTTTGTAGAGCTTGGCCGTGATCGCCTGGAAGAGCGCGGCGATGGCGATCGTCTCATCGACTTTGGCCGGGAGGTCGCAGATGCGGTATTCGAGAGTCGGGAAGAAAGGATGCGGGCGCACATCCCACCAGATCTTCTTGCCGTTATCGATGCAGCCGGTCTTGACGAGGAGATTGACGAAGCTCTCGAACTCGCCCCACGAATTGAAGTAATCGGGGATGCCGGTGCGGGGAAACTGCTTGAAGACTTCATAGCGGTAGCTCTTCATGCCGGTGTTGCGCCCGATCCAGAAGGGCGAGGCGGTCGAGAGCGCGTAGATGTGCGGCAGCATGTAGCGGGCCGCGTTCATCACCGCGATGGCGGCCTCCTTGTCCGCCATGCCGACGTGGACGTGCATGCCGAAGATGAGCAGGGCGCGGGCCGGGTGCTGGAGTTCCTCGATCAATTGCTCGTAGCGCTCGTGCTCGGTGATCCGCTGGTCGGCCCAGTGCGAGATCGGGTGCGTGGAGGCGGCGGCGATGGCGAGGCCGTTTTTGTGTGCCAGTTCCGCGATCGTCCGGCGCAGGCGCGTGACGTCGGCGCGGGCGTCCTTGACGTTTTTGCAGATGCCGGTCCCGACCTCGACCATCGACTGGTGCATCTCAGGCTTGATCTGCTCGCCGAGGAGCATACGGCCCTCTTCGAGCATCTCGTTGACGCGTGACCTCAGTTCTCGTGTGCCCGGATCGATGATCTGGAACTCTTCCTCAATCCCGATGGTGAACTCGTTGTCGAATGGCATGGCTTCTCCTGGGAATCGCGCTACTGCAAGATGATTGGGAACAGGCCGATGGTAAGACTTTTAAAGTAGAAAGTAAAAAGTAGAAAGTAGAAAGTAGAAGGTCCCGGTGCTTTTTGCTTTCTGCTTTCCACTTTTAACTTTTTACTTTCCACTCATCACTACTTGTTACGCTTTCTCGTCGGTGGCCGAAGCCTTTTTGGTCCGCGGGGCACGAGACGATTTCGCGCGGGCGGAGGACGCGCTTGGTTTCTTGGCGGCCTCAACCGCGGCCTTGCGCGAGCGCTTGGCCTTGGCCGGCTCGGTGATCTGCTCGATGACGCTCGAGATCACGGCAGAGGCGGTCTGGGCGACCTGCTCCACGCCCGCGACGAGATCCTGCGTCAACTCACTGGCGGCCGTCGGCAGATTCGGGATAATGTCTTGGTTGAGGAAGCGGCTCCAGCGATGGTAACGGAGCGTGGAGACGCCGTTCTTAGCGTAGTCCACCAACATCTCAGCGACGGCCTCGACGATCCAGTTAAAGTAGGGCTCGGTGACTGACCAGATGTCGGCATCCGGCGCCGGGTTCATGAAATCGATCGCGTAGGGGATGCCGTCCTGGACCGCGAACTCGACGGTATTGAGGTCGTAGCCGAGCGCCTCGTTGAGCAGCAGCGTGTCGCGGGTGATGCGGTCTTCCAGCTCCTGCGGCAGCGGGCGCTCCTCGCGCGGCAGGTAGCGGCGGTTGGCCGGGTCGTAGGGCATGGCCAGGACTTTCTTCCGGCCCACGCAGTAGCACCGCACGTAGTCGGTGAAGTGGATGAACTGCTGGAGCGTCATGCAGAGCGTGCCGGTGCGGTCGTAGCAGGACCACAGCTCTTCCTTCGAGTTGATCTTATAGACGTCGCGCCAGCCGCCGCCGTCGAACGGCTTGAGGATGGCCGGCAATCCGACGTAATCCAGCATGCCGTCCCAGTCAAGCGGGAATTCGAGGTTGCGCAGCGAGGCGTCGGTCACGCCTTGCTTGTAGGACTTCTGCGGCAGGAGGACCGTCCGCGGGACGGCGACGCCGAGTTTGGTTGCGAGCGAGTAGTTGAAGAACTTGTCGTCGGCCGACCACCAGAACGGGTTGTTGACGACGATCGTCCCGTTGAGGACGGCATTCTTGAGATACGCGCGGTAGAACGGGATCTCGTGCGAGATGCGGTCGAAGATCAGCCGATATTCGGTCGGCTCCGCCATACGCACGCCGCCGATCTTGATGTCCTCGGCGGTCACGCCCGCGTTCAGGCTGTGGATCTTTTCAATGAGGGCGGGCGGAAAAGTGTTCTCCATCCCGACTAGAATTCCGATTTTCATTGCTTACTCCATTTCTGTTAATTGTTCGCGCGACTGAAACGGCTGGGCAAATTCCCGAACGGCTTCAGCCACCCATCGATTACAAATCCTCTCTGATCATCCTGTGCCAGTAGGGCTAGTCATGTCCTGTGTCCTCGCCCCAGCCGTCGAGCTGGTGCGGGATGCTTTTGTGTGAGACTCGCCAACAGGTCGCTTCGTGCCTACCGGGCAAATGTCCCATTCCGGCGCGCGGGGCTAGCGATAGTCGAGTTTCGTGAGTTATCATGCATTGAAATGAACCGCGTAGTGTAGTTTCTCGATGAGGAAGGTGTCAACTGAAATGAGCCTGAACAAATTGATGAGCGCATCCCGACGCTGCGTCTTAGCCATCGCGCTGATTGTCTTAAATTTTACCTTATTGGCTAGTTTGGTGCTGAAGCGTGCTGAAGGGCAGGTAGACATTGCCCCGGGCAGGAAGAAAACTGCCAGCACGAGTAACCCACCTAACCCGGTGCCCACACCGACGCTTAAACCAACAAAGAGCGCCGCCGCCAAGAATAAGAATTCGAGCGCCGAGGATGTGGCCGAGCGGGTGATCAATGGCTACGGCGGCCGCGCGGCCCTCTACGCCGTCCAGCGCAACGGCATTCTGCGCGGGCAGATCAAGCTCCATGCCGCAGACGGAGCCCGCGCTGGCAAGACAGTCACCAAATTCATCCGCAAGCCGCACGTGCTTGATGATCTGTTGTTGATCAACCTGGAGCTGCCGGAGGTCAAGTTTATCATCGGCTTCGACGGCAAGCAGACCTGGACCCTCAACAACGGCGAGGCGCAGGAACCCAGCCCCGAGACGGCCAACGCCTTCCGCGCCGCCCAGGTGCATGGCTATGAGGCCCTCTTGCGCTACAAGGAGAATGACTCGAAGCTGGAGTATGTCGGCACCAACAAGATCGGCACCCTCGAGATGGACATCCTCGACCTGATCACTCCCGAGGGGGCGCGGACCCGCTACGAGATCAGCAAGCGGACCGCGCACATCATGTACCTGAATTACGAGGAGAAGCTTGCCCCCCAAGGCCCGCCGATCAAATACCGCCTCGCGTTTTCGGATTTCACCGTCATCCAGAATACGCTCGTCCCCTTCAAAACGCTGGTCTTCGAGAACGGCCGCCTGGTCGAAGAACGGAAGCTGGTTGAAGTCGCCTATAACGTGCAACTCGATGAGAAGGCCTTCGCGGCGGAGAATGCGAATAAGTCGGCCGAGGCTGCGGCCAGACCGTAGTGCGAAAGAGCAAGGAGCAAAGAGCATAGCGCAAGGCGCTCAGGGCAAAGGAGAGTGCTCTTCACTCTTCGCTCTTTGCGCCTTGCTCTTTGCCCTTTGCTCTTAAGACGAGCGTCCGCGGGATGCCCTGGAGATCTTCGAGGATGCGCGGTTCGTGCCAGAGGCGTTCATCGACGAGCGAGGTGATCTGCTCGGCCTGTGAGTAGCCCATCTCGCAGATCAGAAAACCGCCGGGTTTAAGGCGTGTCGGGGCGGCGGTGAGTAATCGCCGGTAGAAGCTCAGCCCGTCGGCGAAGTCTGTGAACGCGGTCAGCGGCTCCCAATCGCGCACCTCGCGCTGAAGCGTAGCTACCTCTCGCTCGGTCACGTAAGGCGGGTTGGAGATGATGAAGTCGGCGAACGGCTCATCGGCGAAGGCGTCAAGCAGGTCCGCCGCGACGAACGCGATCCGCTCAGCCAGGCCGTGGCGGGTGGCGTTCCGCCGCGCCACTCGCAATGCGGCCGGCGAAAGATCAGTCGCGAGCACGCGTGCGCTGCCGAGTTCGCGGGCGAGCGTCACGGCGATGCACCCGGAGCCGGTGCCTACGTCCACGATCAACGGCTGCTGCGGCGAGCCTGGCCCCGCCGCGAAGTCCTGAGCCAGCCGGATCGTCTCTTCGATGATCAGCTCAGTTTCGGGCCGCGGGATGAGAACCTCCGGCGTCACCTCGAAGTCTAAGCCGAAGAATTCTTGGCGGCCGGTGATGTATTGCAGCGGCTCTCCCGCCGCCCGCCGCCGGATCAGCCCTTCGTACTTCTCAAGGATGTCGCCGGATAGCTCTTGATTGAAGTTGACGATCAGATAGGTGCGGTCGCGGCCCAGCGCTTCGGCCAGTAGTGTCTGCGCGTCCAGCAGGTCGTTCGGGACGCCGGCTCCGCGCAATCGCTCAGTCGCAAGTTTGAGTGTCTCGGCGATGGTTGGAGGTCGGGGCATGGGTAACTCAGCTAAGACCTTCGATCAGGGCTCAGCTCGCTCTGCGTCGAATCGGTGTCGAGGTTGCTCTGCCCGGCCTTTAGTCACCCACCGCCTGCTGCGCCGTCTCTGCCCTGAGCTTTTCAGCCTGATAATGGGTGACGAGCGCTTCGATCAGTCCGTCAATCTCGCCTTCCATCATCAGGTTGAGCTGGTGTGAGGTGTAGCCGATGCGATGGTCGGTGACGCGGTTCTCTTTGAAGTTGTAGGTGCGGATCTTCTCGGAGCGGTCGCCGGAGCCGACCTGCGAGCGGCGCTCGGCCGAGATCGCCTCTTGCTGTTTCTGCTGCTCCATCTCCAGCAGCCGCGAGCGCAAGACGCGCATCGCCTTGTCCTTGTTTTTGATCTGCGACTTCTCATCCTGCATCGAGACGACGGTATTGGTCGGCAGGTGCGTGATGCGCACGGCCGAGTAGGTCGTATTGACCGACTGGCCGCCGGGGCCTGAGGAGCAGAAAGTATCGATGCGCAGGTCCTTCGGGTCGATCTTGATATCCACCTCTTCGGCTTCCGGCAGCACTGCGACGGTGACGGCCGAAGTATGAATGCGCCCGCTCGCTTCGGTCTGCGGGACGCGCTGGACGCGGTGGACGCCCGACTCGTGCTTGAGCTTCGAGTAGACGCGGTCGCCTTCGATGATCGCCTCCGCCTTCTGGATGCCGCCCAGCCCGGTCTCAGATGAGTCCGTCACCTGGAAGCGCCAGCCTTGACGCTCGGCATAGCGCGCATACATCCGCAGAATTTCCGCCGCAAAGAGGCAAGCCTCCTCACCGCCCGTCCCCGCGCGCACTTCAAGGATCACGTTCTTCTCGTCATTGGGGTCCTTGGGAAGGAGCAAGACCTTGAGCTCTGACTCGGCCGCTGCGCGCCTAGCCTCGAGATCAGCCACCTCGACCTCAGCCAACTCGCGCATCTCGGCATCGGTCGTTTCGCGGAGGATCTCGTGCGCGCCTGCGATGTCATCATCGAGCTTGCGCAGGGCGCGATACTTCTCGACGACCGGCTCAAGCTCGCGGTGCTGTTTCGCGACCTTGGTGTAGCGCGACTGATCAGAGATGACGGCAGGGTCGGTCATCTGCTGAGTCAGGTCCTCATAAGTTTTTTCAATAGTTGCGAGTCTCTCGAACATAGTCAGTGGTCAGTCGTCCGTGGTCCGTGGCCCGTTGCGACTGACAACTGACCACTGACTACGGACCACGGGTTATGAGAGTGGGACTGGCTCGACGTCGCGCGGCGGCTCGAGCTTGAGCGACTCCTTGAGCGCGTAGATGGCGACTTCCAACTGATCGTCGGAGGGCTCGCGCGTCGTCAGGTTCTGGAGCCAGATGCCGGGACGTGTGATGAGCGAGAAGAAAGAGCTGGTCTCCTTCTTGCCCGCCGCGCGGATGATCTCGTAGGAGAGGCCAGCGATCAGCGGGATCAGCGCAATACGCGTCAGCAGGTTGAGGGCCAGCGAATCGAACTTGACGACCGAAAAGAGCACGATCGAGACCAGCATCACGACCATCAGGAAACTGGTCCCGCAACGGGGGTGCTGGCGGGGGTAGCGCCTCGCGTTCGCGACCGTCAACTCGTCGCCCGCCTCCCAGGCGTAGACCGTCTTGTGCTCGGCCCCGTGATACTCGAAGACCCGCTTGATGTCGCGCAGCAGCGAGAAGCTGAAGATCATGGCCAGGAAGAAGGTCATACGGATCAGGCCGTCGACGAGGTTGAAGGCGACCGACGGGCGCACCGGCTTCATGTAAGCTTGCAGCCAGAGCCACGCCTCGCGGTACCACGGCCCGGCCACAGCCGCGGCGCGGTCAAGCGCCGCTTGCGGCGCATTGCCCCAGCCGAAGTAGATGAACAGGAAGTTCGTCAGCAGCAGCGGGAGCACGATGAACAGGAAGACGTTGAAGATCAGCGCAAAGACGATCGACCCGGCCGCCGTCGCCGTCGCCCCCGCGCCCGCCGCTTCGGATTTGGCCGCCGCGTCGCCTTTCTTCACGAGCTCGAACTGATGCGGCGCCTCAATCGCGTGCGCCGTGGTCATCAGCGCCCCGGTGACGGCGGCGGCTTCGAGTGCAGGCTCGATCTTTTTGATTTCCGCCTCGGTCGGCTGATCTTCGAACGCCACGGTGGCCGAGAAGTTGAGCGCCTTGATCCCGAGCAGCATCGAATGGATGAGCACCGCGCCGCCGCGCAACACAGGGATGCGGAGCAGCGGGTACTTCTCGGCGAGCTTCGGCAAGCGCTCAGCCTTGGTCACGATACTCCCGTCCTGGCGGCGGACGGCGACCGCGTAGGAGTTGGGTGCGCGCATCATCACGCCTTCGATGACTGCTTGCCCGCCGACGATGATCTCTTTCTCTGGTTTCATAAGCTCATTGACCTCTGTGGGGGGCCACGACTCCGGTTGCAGTGGTGAATCGCTCTCGCCCGGCCGCTTGGCAGAACCTACCCCTTGAAAAGCGAAAGCCACAGACGGGACTGAAAGGAGACAAAAGCCCAGGAAAAGCTCCTGCCCCTTTCGCTCGCTGTGGCTTGATTATAACAGCTAATGATGCACGCGCACCACCACCGTTTGGCACGCGGCCAGCGTCGGTGTGAAGTTGTGGTGTGGCATCTGGTGCATGACTGATTAACCGGATCAGGCCGAAGCCGGCTCGGTCTTCTTGGCATACTTCTTTTGGAAGCGCTCAACGCGGCCGGCCGTGTCAATCAGCTTCTGTTTGCCAGTAAAGAAAGGATGGCAAACCGAGCAGATTTCGACGTGAATCTCTTTCTTGGTCGAGCGCGTCGTCCACGTCTCGCCGCAGGCGCAACTCACGCGCGCCTCTTCATACTTGGGATGAATTTTGGGTTTCACTTTAACGTCTCCTTAATTCAGATAGGTCGCGAATCGTTCCTTGAGCAGCTCTCCCATGTCAGGGCCGGCGAAAAAATCGCCTCCACTGCCAAACAGCAAAAGTATCCGATCTTCAGGTGAGCTGTCAAGCTCGGCGAATTGGCGCTTTCGCTGGCTCAGGATCAGATGCGAATCCGGGCGCTGACGATGGCCCGGCGCCCGGCGGTCGGCGGTTAAATACTAATTTTTTAATTGACAAATCAAATTTTCTGAACTAGCCTAAGTACGAATTCGTTAATAGTTGAAGGGAGGTGAAACCATTGGCGCGCAGGAAGTCACCTACACTGACGGAAGTCGAGCTGGAGTTGATGGACATCCTCTGGCAAAAAGGGAGCGCGACCGTCGGGGAGATGGTCGAGGCGCTGCCCACGGACCGCCCGCTAGCCTATAGCTCCGTGCTCACGATGATGAGGATCCTGGAGCAGAAGGGCTACGTCGAGCACGAGAAAGAGAGCCGGGCCTACATCTACCGCCCGCTCATTGACCGCCGGGAGGCGCAAAAGAGCGTGATCAGCTATCTGCTCAAGCGCTTCTTCAATGACTCGCCTGAACTCCTGGTGGTCAATCTGCTCGAGCACGAAGAGATTGGCGCCGCCGAGATCAAGCGGCTCAAACGCCTCATCGAGAGATCCAAGTAGCAGTCACTCCGATCAGGGATGGGAGGGTTAAGATGGGTTCGATTCTGGAGAACTATGACCCGTGGGCGCGACTCTGGCTCCAAGCGCTGCTCAACAGTCTCTGGCAGGGGGCGCTCATCGTCGCGCTCGTCCTACTATTATTCCGAGTCATCGGCCGCGCGAGCGCCACCACGCGGCATGCGGTCTGGTTTATCGGCCTGCTGGCCATTGCCGTGCTGCCTTTCTTGCCCGCTTCCCGGGGCGCCCTGCCGGCGGCCTCGTCCGCCAGTTCAGGCGGCGAGGAGCAAACGGCTTCTTCCCCGCAGGAGTCCGGCACTGCGGCGGCAGAGGGAAATAGCCTGCCCGTGCTGGGTAAGTCAATCAGACAGCCCAAGGGAGCCATCATCATTGGGCCGGAGGCTCTGGCGCCGCGAGAGGAGGCCGCCGCGGCAGGGATGGCAGTGACGGCTTCTGCGCTCGCCCGCGGGCCGGGAGAAAGTGCGCTTGACCGGTGGAACGCGAAGGTCTTTGCCGGACGCGCACCCCTCGTCTTGATTGCCTTGTGGTGCGCGGCCTGTGCCTTGATGCTCTGGCGCGTCGCGTGGAGTTATCTCTTTCTTTTTCGCCTGCGCCGCAGTCTCTCGCCGCTGCCGCCGCTTCAGCAACGGCAGATGGAGCGCTTAGCCTACATCTTCGGCCTCAAACGCCGGATTCGCCTTTGCACCTCATCTGCGGTCTCGATGCCGATGACGATCGGCTGGGTGTCGCCCTTAGTGGTGTTGCCGCAGGGGCTGACGTCGAGCCTCTCCGAGTCGGAATATGAGAGTATCGTGGCGCACGAGTTGGCCCACATCAAACGGTGGGATTACGTCACCAATCTCTTGCAGCGTCTGATTCAAGCTTATCTCTTTTTCCACCCGGCAGTCTGGGTGATCGGAAAACAGTTGGCCGTCGAGCGCGAGCTGGCCTGTGATGACTGGGCCGTGAGGCTGATCGGCGAGCCGCGCCGTTATGCGAGCTGTCTGACCAAGCTGGCGGAGTTGCTCTCGGAGGGCAAGCCGCTCGCGGTCGCGACAGGAATGATCTTTGGCAAGCACGTTGTCTCAAGGAGGGTAGAAATGATTCTCAACAGTAATCGTAACGCCACGACCTTTGTCTCGAAACCGGCCGTCCTCTATGCCGTCGGACTGGCCGTCCTCTCGCTCTCGATTTGCAGCTCTCTCTCTCCGGTGATTGCGGTCCCGCTCGTTCAGGGCCGTGCCGCGGCTGCCAGTCAAGAGGCCAACGTCTCAACACCGGCGCCGGCCAAAGCGCCGAAGGCCGCAATCGCGGCGGCCGATCCTTCGGCCGCCACTCAAAGTGGGGCACCCACGGCGGCGACTGCTCCCAAGCCGGCTAGCTCTGCGAGCGCGGCGCCAAGCAGTGGAATGGAACCCCGACCGGCGCCTTTACCGGCTCTGTCTGACGAGCTTGCTCCGGCAGCCTTGGCAGCCTTGCCACCTGAGCCGGCGGATGAGGCAGAACTTGAGGTGGTCGAACCCAGGCCGGCGCCGATGCCGGTCGCCTATTTGGCCTCGCAAGCCGTCGCCGGCAGCCCGGCTTTATTCTTCAATGGGCCGGCCCCTGTGGCTCAGCAGCCGATCGCAACCACTCCCCGAGTCCCCATTGCCCGCGGTCGAGCCATCAGCGTAGAAAGTAGCGATACCCCCCCGGCGATTTCTGAAAGCGAGTTGCTCGGGGTCCTGACCGACATCGTCAAGCGGGATGCGGACCCGACCGTGCGCGGCGAGGCCTTGCAGGGCATCATCAGATTCAGGAGCGATGCGAGCGTCAACACTCTGCTCCAGCTCTACGACTCCCTGACGGACGCCAAGGTCAAGACCGAGATCATCAACAACCTGTTGCGGCGCAAAGGCGATAATGCCAAGGCCACCGCGAAGCTCGTCTCGATTGCCAAGACCGAGAAGGATGAAGAACTGCGCAAGCAAGCCCTCCGCCAGTTGCTCAACCTCAAGGGGGATGAGGGCGCGGGCAGCTTGATTGAAGTCTACGACAGCCTGCAGGACTCCAAGGCCAAGCAGACGGTGATTCGCTACCTGGCTTATAACAAGAGCCGGAAGGCCATCGACAAGCTGATTCAGATTGCCAAGTCTGACTCTGACCCAATGATTCGGCAAGTGGCCATCCGCAGCCTTTCGGGGATCGACAGCCGAATCTACCTCGAACTCATGGAGAAGGCGCATCCCAATGTCAGTCTCAATGGAGATGCGTACCGCGAATTGACCGCCTCGATGGAAGGGCAGTTGCACTGGAGGCTGGCGGAACTAGAGGGCCAGCTTGATCAGTTGCACAAAACGTATACCGACAAACACCCTAAAGTGATTGAAACCGAATCGCTCCTCAAAGCACTGGAGAAAGAATTGGAAGCTATTCAGCGCCAGAACTCGCGGGACTGATGGCGTCGCGCTTAGATCGGATTTCAATTGCGTGTACGGATCAGAACCGCGAGCGGTAGCGAGCGTGGCTCACAGTGGAGCCATCTCGGATGCTACGCTCGCTACCGCTCGCGGTTCTGATCCGGCGTGTTCCATACATTCAATTGAAAACCGATCTAAGCGAGACCAGCGCTCCCCCATTCGTCAAGACGGGCAGGTTGGTGACGAGACGCCTTTCCACTCGGCAGCCACTCGTCAGCCTTCTTTGAAGACCTACAATTCGGCGTTCGGGTGATCCGGCAACTCCACCTCGCCGGGTCACTTGATCGTATTTGTCGACACCGAAGTCTCGCTGACAGGCGTGAGTGGGTATGGTCTTTTTGTCTCTTTCGCCCCCGCCAACCAGCGCGACATAGGAGAAAGAAAATGCAGACCGCAACTTCATCGACCGGGTCGAGCCTAGCTGACCAACCGCTGCTGCACCTCGAAGGCGTGACCAAGGTGTTTATGACTGACGAGGTCGAGACGCACGCCCTCTCCGGCATCCACATGGACATCAACACCGGCGAGTTCGTCTCTATCGCCGGCCCTTCGGGGTGCGGCAAATCCACGCTGCTCTCGATCCTCGGCCTGCTGGATTCGCCGACCGATGGCAGCTACCTGCTCAACAACAAGCCGGTCCAAGACCTCAAGCTCTCGGAGCGGGCGCGCATCCGCAACCGCGAGATCGGCTTCATCTTTCAATCCTTCAACCTGATCGGGGACCTGACGGTGTTTGAGAACGTCGAGCTGCCGCTCACGTATCGCGGGATGCGGGCCGTCGAGCGCAAGAAGCTGGTCACCGAGGCGCTGGAGAAAGTTGGGATGGCGCACCGGGCCAAGCACCTGCCGTCGCAGCTCTCGGGCGGGCAGCAGCAGCGCGTGGCGGTGGCGCGAGCAGTAGCCGGGCAGCCGCTGATCTTATTAGCCGACGAGCCGACGGGAAACCTGGACTCGTCGAACGGCGAAGCGGTGATGGATTTGTTGCGGGAGTTGCACCGCAGTGGGGCGACGATCTGCATGGTGACGCACGACCCGCGGTTTGCGCGGCACGCGGACCGGACCATTCATCTCTTCGACGGGCGCGTCATCGAAGAGAAAATGAAGCTTGAGACGGCAGAAATCTAAGGCGAAAAACGAAAGGGGCAAGGCGAAAGGCGGCAAACTTTCGCCTTTCGCCTTGCCCCTTTCGCCTCACCCGGAGGTGGCGCAATGGAAACACTGTGGCACGACCTGCGTTTCGGCATCCGGATGCTTGCAAAGAGCCCGGGCTTCACGGCAGTGGCGGTGATCGCTTTGGCGCTCGGGATCGGCACCAACACGGCCATCTTTAGTGTGGTCAATGCCGTGTTGCTGCGGCCGTTGCCTTACCAAGACCCGGAGCGGCTCCTCATCGTCTGGGCGAATAACACGCGCGAGGGCAAGCCCCGGTACCCGATCTCGCCCGCCAATTTCGTAGACCTCAGGGACCAGAACCAGGCTTTCGAGCAGGTCGCTGCTTATTCGACCTTCATCGGGACCACGGTCATGACCGGGCGCGGTGAGCCGAGAGGGGCTCTCCAATCGATGGTCTCTCCGAACCTCTTCGCCTTGCTCGGTGTCGATGCAGCTTTGGGCCGGACGTTTTTGCTTGAAGAGGGCCAGATCGGTCGGGACCAGGTTGTGCTCCTGAGCCACGGCTTCTGGCAGCGGCACTTAGACAGTGACCCCGGGATTGTCGGGAAGACGCTGACGCTCGGCGGCAACAGCTACACCGTCGTGGGCGTCATGCCGCGGGGCTTTTACTTCCTGCAACGCGAAATCGATCTCTGGCTGCCCTTGTCCTTCAATGCTCGTTACCATCCTTCGCTCGCGATCACTAACCGCGGGGGCGGCGGGTTTGGCGTGATCGGGCGGTTGAAGCCCGGCCTCACAATGGAGCAGGCGCGGGCGAACCTCACGGCCATCGCCCGCCGGCTGGAGCAGCAATACCCGGAGGTCAATAAGGGTTTGGGCGCGACCGTGCTGCCGCTTCACGAGCAGGTGGTGGGGGAGATTCGCCAGGCACTGTGGGTCTTATTTGGGGCCGTCGGCTTCGTGCTCTTGATCGCCTGCGCCAACGTGGCCACGCTGCTGCTGGCGCGGGCCAGGTCGAGGGCGAAGGAGGTTGCTGTCCGCGCCGCGCTCGGCGCCGGTCGCCTGCGTCTGGTCCGGCAGTTATTGACCGAAAGCGTGCTGCTCGCTGTGGTAGGTGGCGGACTGGGCTTGGTGCTGTCCTTCTGGGGCATCCCGCTGCTGTTGGCTTTCAGCCCGTCGGAGATCCCGCGCCAGACCGAAATCGGCATCAACGCCTGGGTGCTCGGCTTCACGCTCGCCGTCTCGGTCCTGACGGGCGTCGTCTTCGGCCTCGCCCCCGCGCTCCAAGCCTCCAAGACAGATCTGCACGAGACGCTCAAAGAAGGCGGACGGACATCGGCGGGGTCCGCCCGGCACCGCTTGAGCAGCCTGCTGGTAGTTTCGGAGATTGCCTTGACCCTGGTCCTATTGGTCGGCGCCGGGCTGTTTGTCCGGAGCTTCATTCGCCTGATGCGAGTCGACCCGGGCTTCAACCCGGAAAACTTGCTGACGATGCAAATCGCCGTCCCGCAGTCGCAGAATTCCAAGGTGCCGCAGATGCTCGCCTATTACGACGAACTCTTCAAGCGCATCGAGGCGCTGCCCGGAGTGCAAGCAGTCGGCGCCGCCACCCGGCTGCCGCTGATGCCCAGGAACGGTGTGACCTCGACCCTCACGATTGAGGGCCGACCGGTCCCGGCCGCGGAACTCCCGGAGATAGAGTTTCGGCGGGCGAGCACCAACTACTTCCGCGCCATGGGCATCCCTCTGCTCAAAGGGCGTTACTTCACCGCGCAGGACACTCCCCAAGTGCCTCCGGTTGCGATCATCACCGAGTCCGCGGCCCGCCGCTTCTGGCCGAATGAAAATCCCGTTGATCAGCACATCAAGACCTTCTCCAGCCCAAACGCTCCGTGGCTGACGATTGTCGGAGTCGTCGGAGACGTGAGACATTTCGGCCTGGACTCTGACGCGCGGCCGGAAGTCTACATCGCCTCCGGCCAGGCGCCGCCGAGCGGGCCGTTTATGGTCGTGCGCACGGCATCCGACCCGCTCAAATTAGCTGCGGCAGTGCGGGCTCAGGTGCAGGCCATGAATCCGGATCAGCCCACCGATAACATCCAGACGATGAGCCAGGTGCTTACTGCTTCGGTCGCGCAGCGCCGATTCAACATGCTGCTCCTGGGTTTCTTCGCCGGATTGGCGCTCTTGCTGGCGGCGGTGGGCATCTACGGCCTGATGTCTTACACCGTTACGCAGCGCACACACGAGATCGGCATCCGCATGGCCTTGGGTGCGCAACGCCGGGACATCGTCAGGCTGGTCGTCGGCCGGGGCTTGGTCCTGGCCTTGAGCGGGGTCGGTGTTGGCCTGGCCGGGGCTTTCGCCTTAACGCACCTGGCGTCGAGGTTGCTTTTCAAAGTCAGTGCCACCGATCCGGTCACCTTTGTTTCCATCTCGCTGCTGTTAACGATAGTGGCGCTCGTGGCCTGCTATCTCCCCGCACGCAAGGCGACGAAGGTCGATCCGATGGTGGCCTTACGCTACGAATAATGAAATCAAAAGGCAAAAGGCAAAAATGAAGAGGCTGACAACCAGCAGCCAAGCTACCCGGCCATTCCCACTTTTGCCTTTTGATTTTCTCCGGAGGAGGCATGGAAACACTCTGGCAAGACCTGCGTTACGGCCTGCGTATACTGATCAAGCGGCCCGGCTTTACCGCTGTCGCCGTTGTCACATTGGCGCTCGGCATCGGCGCCAACACGGCGATCTTCACGGTCGTCAACGCCGTGTTGCTGCGGCCGCTCTCGTACCCTGAGCCGGAACGCATCATGGCGATTTGGCCGGATCGGCCGGGGTCGAGTTTTCAAGGCGTGAGCGAACCCAAGTTCATCTTCTGGCGCGACCAGAACCAGTCCTTCGAGGCGGTGGCAGCCACTCAAGGGATCGGCTCAGGCGTCAATCTGTCGGGCGGGGATGAGCCGGAATTTGTCTCTGGCCGCCGGGTCACGGCGGATTTCTTCCGTGTGCTCAGTGTCAGCCCCGTCCTGGGTCGCGGCTTTACCAAAGAGGAGGACTCGCCCGGTGGCGAGCGCGTGGCGATCCTCAGTAGCGAACTCTGGCGTCGCCGCTTCTGGGGGAAGCCAGCAATAGTTGGCCAGGCAGTCTCACTGAACGGGGAGGCTCACACGGTCGTCGGCGTGCTGCCGCCGGGCTTTCAGTTCGCCTCTCCGGCCAATGTCATCGTCCCGATGCGCACCAACCCGGCCAGCCGCGATGAAGGTCACAACTACACGGTGCTGGGGCGCTTGAAATCCGGTGTGACCGGAGCTCAGGCGGCGGAGGACCTGAAGTTGGTCTTCGCCAAGTTCAAGGCCGCTTACCCGCGCATGCTCTGGCAGCGGGAAGAAGGCATCCGGGTGCAGCCCTACCTGGAGAGCTTGACCGCAGAGGTGCGGCCGCTGCTGCTCATCCTGCTTGGGGCCGTGGGCTTCGTCTTATTGATTGCTTGCGCCAACGTCGCCAACCTACAACTCACCCGCGCCGCTGCGAGGCAACGGGAGATGGCCGTGCGTCTGGCGTTGGGTGCCGGGTGGGGGCGCATCGTGCGGCAGTTGCTGACCGAAGGCGTGCTGCTGGCGCTCGTCGGGGGAGTGGCCGGGCTGCTGCTCGCGATCTGGGGAGTCAATCTCCTGACCGCGATGATCCCTGAAGGCATGATCCCGCGGGCAGTCGAGATCGGATTTGACAGGCGCGTGCTCGTCTTCACGCTCCTCACCGCGGTGGTGACGGGATTGATTTTCGCCCTGGCCCCGGCGCTTCAGGCAGTGCGCGTGGACTTAAACCATGCGCTCAAGGAAGGCTCCGGCAAAGGCGCGACAGGGCGCGGCAAGTTGCGCAGCGCGCTGGTGGTGGTCGAAGTCGCGCTCTCGCTGGTCTTGCTAGTGGGCGCGGGGCTGTTGATTCGCACCTTCAGCAATCTGCTCGGAGTCGATCCGGGATTCGACCCGCATCACATCCTGACCTTCCAGGTGGCGCCGAACGGTGAGAGGTACGACACGACTGCCAAGCAGGCGGATTACTTCCGGCGAGCGCTCGAAAAGATCAGAAGCCTGCCCGGTGTGGAGGCTGCCGCCGTGACCAGCAATCTGCCGCTGGGACAGTGGCTCAATCTGGGCGTTGAGATCGCCGGACGGCCGGATTCGTCTCAATCAACCGAGGTCCGCCTGGTGACGCCAGAGTATTTCCGAGTCATGAAGATGAAACTGCGGCAGGGTCGCGAGTTCACCGAGGGCGATACGGAGGCGGCGGAACCGGTGGCCATCGTCAATGAGGCGTATGTGCGGCGCAACTTCCAGAATGCCAGCCCGATGGAGCAGCGGCTGCTCATCGGGCGGACCGGCCGACAGCCCAGCAAAGTGTTTCAGGTCGTGGGTGTGGTTAATAACCTGAAGCAATTCGGCCTGGCGTCATCGGCTCCGGCGACCGTCTTCATTCCCTTCGTCCAGACGCCCGACCAGGTGATGCTGACCGCGAGGCGCTTCGTGACGATGAAATTCGCCGTGCGGACTTCGGGCGATCCGCTCAGCCTGAGCGCGGCGGTCAGAAGAGAACTGCTCACGGTGGACCCGCTGCTGCCGGTGACCGACGTGCGCTCGATGGAGCAGATCGTCTCCCGCTCAGTCGCCTTCGAGCGCTTCAATATGACGCTGCTCGGCGTCTTTGGCGCGATCGGCCTGGTGCTCGCCGCGGTCGGCATCTACGGCGTGATGTCGTATGTGGTCGCGCAGCAGACACGAGAGATCGGCATTCGCATGGCGCTCGGCGCCAGAGGTTCGGATGTGCTCAAGCTGGTGGTGGGGCACGGGATGCTGCTGGCATTGATCGGTGTGATCATCGGACTGGCAGCAGCCTTCGCCTTAACCCGCTTGATGTCCACCTTGCTCTTCAGGGTGAGCGCCACGGACCCGATGACATTCGCGACCATCTCGCTGCTGCTTGCCGGGGTGGCGCTCGTAGCCAGCTACATCCCGGCGCGGCGGGCAACGAAAGTCGATCCGATGATTGCCTTGAGATACGAATGAATGCGATCCGCGAAGGACGCACGGCTTTTAAATCGCCAGGCTCTGCGATCTCAAATCTCGCATTTGAAATTTCAGATCCTAACTTGATGCCACTGGGATTCAAGGAGGAGTCATGGAGACACTGTGGCAAGACCTGCGTTACGGTTTACGGATGCTCGTCAAGAGTCCCGGCTTCACGGCCGTGGCGGTGCTTGCCCTCGCCTTAGGGATCGGGGCGAATACAGCGATCTTCAGTGTGGTCAATACCGTGCTGCTGCGACCGCTGCCTTACGCGGACCCGGACCGATTGATCGTTGTGCGCGAAACGAAGCTCCCGCAATTCCCGGAGTTCTCAGTCGCGCCGGGCAACTTCCTGGATTGGCAGAAACAGAACACCGTCTTCGCGCAGCTTGAGGCGCATGGCGGCATCACCTTCAACCTGACCGGCACGGGGGATCCGGAGCGGTTGCGCGGGACGCGTGTCACCTCCGGCCTCTTCCAGATGCTGGGCGTCAAGCCGGCGCAAGGCCGCGACTTCCTGCCCGAAGAAGATCAATCGGGGCGCGGCCAGGTGGTGATCATCAGCCACGGCTTGTGGCAGCGGCGATTCGGGGCCGACCCGCAGATCATCGGGCAGACCCTCGCGCTCAATGGCCAGAGCTACACGGTCATCGGCATCATGCCGCCGACCTTTCAGTTTCCGGGCCGCCGGATCGATCTGTGGACGCCGATGGCTTTCACTGATCAAGACCGTCAGGCCCACGGCGGACATTACATTTCGGCACTCGGTCGTCTCAAACCGGGCGTCAGCCTTGAGAAAGCTCTGGCCGAGATGAAGACGGTCGCGCGCCGGCTCGAAGAGCAGTACCCCAATTCCAACGCCGGTTGGAGCGTCAAGCTGATTCCAATGTTGGAGTCCGAGGTCGGCGAGATGAAATCCATCCTGCTATTGCTATTATGCGCCGTGGCTTTCGTGCTCTTGATCGCTTGCGCGAACGTGGCCAATCTGCTGCTGGTACGGACTGCGGCACGGCAGAAAGAGGTGGCGATTCGCGCGGCGCTCGGAGCCAGCCGTTGGCGCGTCGTCCGCCAGTTGCTGACCGAGAGCGTACTGCTGGCGCTCCTGGGTGGAGGTGTGGGGCTGCTCCTCGCAGTGTGGGGGACGGGATTGCTGCTGAAGCTGGCGCCGCAGGGGCTGGCGCGGATTCAGGAGGTCGCCATTGACCGGCGAGCGCTCGGCTTCACGCTGCTCGTCACGCTGCTGACCGGCATCATCTTCGGCCTGGCGCCCGGCTTGCAAGCCTCGCGGCCGGACTTGAATGAGACACTCAAAGAAGGCGGGCGCAGCGGGACTACGGGTGCCCATCGTCAGCGTGTCCGCAATTTTCTGGTCGTCGCCGAAGTTGCTCTGGCCTTGCTGCTGCTGGTCGGCGCCGGTCTGATGATCAAGAGCTTTTGGCGCTTGCAGCAGGTCAACCCCGGCTTCAACCCGGAGCACGTCTTGACCGTCGGAATTGACCTGCCCGGAAGGAAGTATGCCGAGAATCATCAGCGCATAGCCTTCTACAACCAACTCATCCAGCAACTCTCGGCGCTGCCCGGCGTGCAGGCCGTGGGCGCGAGCCATTCTATGCCTATCGGCGGTGACTACGTACTCGGTTTCGTGATCCAGGGTCGGCCGCCGGCTAGCCCCGGCGAGGTTCGCAGCACCAACTTCTACTCGGTGACCACCGACTACTTCAAAGCGATGAGCATCCCTCTGTTGCGAGGGCGCCTATTCACCGACCGAGATGTGCTGGACGGCCCGCCGGTGGCCCTGATCAACGAGGCGATGGCGAAGCGCCAGTTCCCGAATGAAGACCCGATTGGCAAACGCATCCACGTGACCCAGGGGCCGGAGACTTTCCGCGAGATCGTCGGGATCGTTGGTGACGTGAAGCAGTATGGCCTCGACCAGGAGACCCCGCTCCAAACCTATGTGCCGTACCTCCAGATGCCCTTCTTCAACAGTATGACTCTGACCGTGCGCACAGCAGGCGAGCCGACCAGTGTGGGCGCAGCCATTCGCGGCCAGGTCTTGAGCATCGACAAAGATCAGCCGGTCGCTTTTATGCGGGCGATGAAGGAGATCATCTACTTCTCCCTCGCCAACCAGCGCTTCTCGATGCTGCTGCTCGGCATCTTCGCGGCGGTGGCGTTGATCCTGGCCGCGGTTGGCATCTACGGTGTGATGTCCTATACGGTCACGCAAGCGACGCACGAGATCGGCATCCGCATGGCGCTCGGCGCACAGCGCGGCGATGTACTGAGGCTAGTGGTCGGGCAGGGCATGATGCTCGCGGTGATCGGCGTCGTCATCGGCCTCGCCGCGGCCTTCGCGTTGACTCGCGTCATGGCGAGCTTGCTGTTCGGGGTCAGCGCCACCGATCCGGTGACCTTTGCGGCAATCTCACTGTTGCTCATCGCGGTGGCGCTCGCCGCGTGCCTCGTCCCGGCGCGACGGGCGACGAAGGTCGACCCGATGATTGCATTGCGGTACGAATAGCGGCGAAAGACGAAAGCCGGGTCAGTACCGGGAGCGGTAGCGACCGGGTGGACTCGCGAGATGTACGCTCCGGGAGCGCCCGGTCGCTACCGCTCCCGGTACTGACTTGTGCCGTCAAGAGGATGAAACACAAAGAGGAGAACCTATGCTCAATCGATCCATCAGAAACTATTTCATCATGGCCGCGCTCGCGATTGCGTTAGTCGCCATCACGAGCAGTTTCGCTGCTGCCCAGGACGGTTTCTTTCGCCGCCGGGCCTTGGGGCGTGACGCGCTAGATCGCGACTATCTTCAGAGCCTGCGTCGTGAGCAAAGAGAAAGGCGACTGCTGAGGGCGCCGCTGCTGCGAGAGGAGCGAGCCTTAAAGCTCCGGCAACAGCAGGAGGCGCGCCGGCTTTCTCAGAACCTCCAACGGCAGGAGGCGCGCCGGCTCTCTCAGAACTTCGAGGAGCGGCGCCGGCTCAAGCGCCAGGAGCGTGAGGAAGAGATGCGATACAAGCGTGAGGAGAGGCAGAGACTGAGGCAATCATTACTGGTTCGCCCGCGACGGCTATGGTGGTAACCGGCGCGGTTGGCGCTTGGTGGCCATGCCGATTATTGGCGAGCGCGGAAGTCGATCCGATAGTAGCGCTACGGCCCAAATAGAACTTTGTTCGTTGTCCTTGGTCAATGGTGAGACCCATGACCCCACGCGACCAGGCGATGACGGGCAACTAACCACGGACAATTGACTATGGATACTTTCTGGCAAGACCTGCGTTACGGATTTCGGATGCTGCTCAGGAAACCGAGCTTCACCGCGGTGGCGGCGCTCGCCCTGGCTTTAGGCATCGGCGCCAATACGGCGATCTTCAGCGTGGTGAATGCGGTGCTGTTGGAGCCGCTTCCTTATCGGGACGCTGATCGGCTGGTCATGGTTTGGGGGAATAATCTACCCAAAGGCGCGACTATCGACTTGGTCTCGCCCGGCGATTTGGCTGAGTGGAAAGCTCAGAACCATGTCTTTGAGGATTTGGCTGGGTCCCGAGATGCGAGCTACAGCCTGACGGGGATGGGCGAGCCGGAATCTATCTTTGGTTATCGTTTTGCTGCCAACTTTTTTCACGTTTTAGGGGTCAATGCTTTGTTGGGCCGCACCTTTCTTCCGGAAGAGGACCGGCCTGGATCGGATAAAGTCGTGGTCTTGAGTCATCGCCTGTGGCAGCGTCGTTTCGGCGGCGACCCGGGCGTGATCGGAAAGTCAATCACCTTGAGTGGCGCACCCTACACCGTCATCGGGATCATGCCGCCTGGGTTTTCACACCCTCGCGGGGCAGAGTTGTGGACGCCGTTGGCGCTCGACCCAAGCCTGATGAACAATCGCCAGCGGCGGTTCCTGCGGGTCGCGGCCAGACTCAAGCCGGGCGTGACACGTGAGCAGGCGCAGAAGGAGATGGACGGGATTGCCGCCCGCATCGCCGCGCAGTATCCGGAGACGAATGCCGGTGAAGGCGTCAACGTCGTCAAGCTGGAGTACATCGGCGATGCCCGCACACCTCTGCTAGTCTTGCTCGGAGCGGTCGGTTTCGTGCTGCTCATTGCCTGCGCCAACGTGGCCAACCTGCTGCTCGTGCGGGCCGCAGCGCGGCAAAAGGAGATTGCGATTCGCACCGCGCTTGGCGCGAGCCGCCTCCGCCTGGTGCGGCAATTCCTGACCGAGAGCGTCTTGCTTTCACTCTTTGGCGGAGCGTTAGGATTGCTCCTGGCCTTCTGGAGTGTCGGCCCGATGCGGGCGCTGTTCCAGAGCAACATCGAGAATTTCAATCTGCCCAAGGTGGAGGCGATCCCTGTTGACGGCCGCGCGCTCGGCTTCAGTCTACTGCTCTCGCTGCTTACGGGAGTGATCTTCGGCTTACTGCCGGCCCTGCAAGCCTCCAAGCCCGATCTGAATCTGACTCTGAAAGAGTCGGGAGGGAGTTCGACGGTCAGCGCTCGCGGGCGCCGTTTTCGTGACCTGCTGGTGGTGGCTGAAATCGCCTTGGCGCTGATGCTGCTGATTGGCGCCGGGTTGATGATCAAAAGCTTCCTGCGCTTGCAGCAAGGTGATCTGGGCCTCAACCCCAAAAATGTGCTGACGATGCAGGTCATGCTGCCGCAGTACAAATATCCTGACGCCCAGAAACGGCTGGCCTTTCTTCAAGGCGTGCTCCAACGCGTCGAGACTCTGCCTGGCGTCCAGTCGGTCGGCGCGATCAATTTTCTCCCGCTCAGCGGGTTTTGGGGCACCGCCTCTTTCTCCATCGAAGGGCGGCCGTTGCCTAAGCCTGGCGAAGAGCCGGGGGCGGATAACCGCGTCATCACCCCGCACTACCTCCGCGCTATGGGCATTCGGCTGGTCCGGGGCCGCGACTTTACCGAGCGGGATCGCGAAGGGGCTCCGCAAGTGGCCATCATCAACGAGACCTTGGCCCGCCGCTATTGGCCGAGTGAAGACCCGATCGGCAAACGCTTGAATCTCGGCGAGGCCAACAACCCGAGCTGGTGGGAGATTGTCGGCGTCGCTGGCGATGTCAAAGCTTTCGGCCTGGAGCAGGAGACACACGCGGATCTCTATCGGCCGTTCCTTCAGGTGCCTTTCCCGCTGATCGCTTTCACCATCCGCACCGCTGCTGATCCGATGCGCCTGGCCGCCGCCGTGCGCCAGGAGATTTGGACGGTGGATAAAGATCAGCCGGTCTTCAAGGTCTTGACGATGGAGCAGCTCGCCTCGGATTCGGTCACCTTCCGCCGCGTCAGCATGCTCCTGCTCGGCTTTTTCGCCGCCGTCGCGCTCGTGCTGGCGGCGACGGGAATCTACGGCGTCATGGCGTATGCGGTGACTCAACGAACGCACGAGATCGGCATCCGCCTGGCGCTGGGCGCACGGACTCAGGATGTCGTCAGCATGATCCTGAGGCAGGGCATGCTTCTGGCTTTGATCGGCGTGGCCATCGGCCTGGCGGCGTCCTTGGCTCTCACGCGCGTCATGTCGAGTTTGCTCTACGGCGTGAGTGCCACCGATCCGCTGACCTTTATCGGCATCTCGGCGTTGTTGGTCGGCATCGCGCTCTTGGCTTGCTATCTTCCCGCGCGCCGGGCGACGCAGGTCGATCCGATGGTCGCGCTGCGATATGAATAGTAGGCAGTAGGCAGTAAGCAGTAAGCAGTAGGCCGTGAGCAGTTGGTGGTGAGCGGTCTTGCTACTCACTGCTTACTGCTTACTGCCTACTGCCTACTATTGAAGGAGGAGCGATGGAAACCTTGATCCAAGATCTCCGATATGGGATTCGAATGATCCTCAAGCATCCCGGCTTCACGGCCGTGGCCGTGCTCTCGTTGGCGCTCGGCATCGGGGCGAACACGGCGATTTTCAGTCTGATCAATGCGGTGTTGCTCAGGATGCTGCCGGTCAACAATCCGGAGCAGTTGGTGTTGCTCACGGTCGTCGGGCAGCGCGGAACTAACTATAGTTTTTCTTATCCGCTCTACGAGCAGTTGCGCGACCGCACCCAGTCCTGTTCGGGCATCTTCGCTTCCGCCAACGCCGGCCGGGCGAGGCTGATGGTGAACGAATCGGGAGCGAGTGGTGAGACAGAGTTAGTCCAGGCCGAGAGAGTCTCCGGCAACTACTTCTCCGTGCTCGGCGTGGGTGCCGTCCTCGGCCGGACCTTGACGGAAGACGATGATCGAGCCGGCAACCCTCGCCCGGTGGCAGTCATCAGTCACGGCTTCTGGAAGCGCCGATTCGGGCTTGACCCGGCCGTGGTGGGAAAGAACATCTTCCTCAGCGATGTGCCCTTCACCATCATCGGAGTGGCGCCGCCCGGATTCTCCGGGTTCGAGGTCGGCAGCAATCCGGACCTTTGGTGGCCCCTCCAGATGCTGCCCCAGGTCTCGCCGGGCAACCAGATGTTGACGCAGAGCAACGCCTGGTGGCTGCGGCTCATGGGCCGGTTGAAGCCCGGCGCGAGCGCATCGCAGGCGCGGGCCGAAATGGATGTCGTCTTTCAGCAGATGCTCAGTGAGATGGCCGTCCAGCGGGCCTCGCGGTGGACTCCGACCGAGCGGCGCAACTTCATGGAGCGGAGGATCGAATTACAGCCGGGCGCGACGGGCTATACTTCGTTGCGCCAGCAAGCCACGCAGCCGCTCGTGATCCTCATGATCGTGGTCGGTTTGGTGCTGCTGATTGCTTGCGCGAACGTGGCCAACTTGCTGCTGGCGCGGGCGGCAGCCCGGCAGAAAGAGATCGCCGTGCGCCTGGCCCTCGGCGCCGGCCGCCTGCGATTGCTGCGCCAACTGCTCACCGAGAGCGTGCTGATGGCCGCCATCGGCGGCCTCCTGGGCCTCCTCTTCGCCCACTGGGGCACGCGGCTCCTCTTGCTCTACTTGCCGCAGCGAGGGGGCACGCTCGCGCTCAACCTCAACCCTGATGCCCGCGTGTTGGGATTCACGATGGCGGTCTCGCTGCTGACCGGGCTCTTATTCGGACTCGCCCCGGCGTTGCGGGCCACGCGCCTGGACCTGCACTCGGCGCTCAAAGAGCGGGCCGGCACTCTCGCGGCCGGTCGCTCCCGCCTGGGGCTGAATAAGCTGCTGGTCGTCTCGCAGGTCGCGCTCTCGCTGTTCCTGCTCATCGGCGCCGGCCTCTTCGTGCGCAGCCTCCAGAATTTGAAGAGTCTGGATGCCGGTTTCGACCGGGAGCATGTCGCGCTCTTCTCGATTGATACCGGCAACGGCTACGACACGGCTCGGCGCGTGAGTTTGTACAAGCAAGTGCTTCAGCGCTTGGAGGCCTTGCCGGGCGCGCGCGCGGCGAGCATCTCGAACATCACCCCGATTACCAATAGCAGTTGGACCGACAAGATTGCAGTCGAGGGCTACAGCCCTCAGCTCGATGAAGACGTGAGCTGCAATGCCCTCATGGTCGGGCCGAAGTTTTTCGAGGCTATGGGCATCCCGCTCCTCCTCGGCCGCGACTTCGGCCCGCAAGATGAGCAGGCACCCGCAGAGACTTCTGGCCATCAGGCCGGGGGAGGAGCCAACCAGAACGCGGCCCCGCGGGCGCCCCGCGCAGGAGTCATCAATCAAGCTCTGGCGCGCTACTTCTTCGGCAACACCAATCCGATTGGCAAACGCTTTAGCTTCGGCGGAGGGACAAATAGTGAGCCCGTCGAAATCATCGGTGTCGTCAAGGACGCAAAATATCGGAACTTGCGGGAGCCGCCGCCGCGTACTTTCTACGTCTCGTATTTTCAAAGGCCCAGTAATATGGGGATGGGTTTTGAGCTGCGCACCGTCGGCAATCCGGCCGGGGTCGCCGCTGCCATCCGCCGGACAGTCCAGGAAATTGATAAAAAGCTCCAGGTGCTTGACCTTCGCACCATGGAAGAAATCGTGGATGAGTCGCTCACCCAGGAGCGCTTCCTGGCTCATCTCGCCGGCTTCTTCAGCCTCTTCGCCTTGCTCCTGGCTTGCGTCGGGCTTTACGGTATTATGTCCTACGCCGTAGTCCGCCGCACGAGTGAGATTGGTATTCGCATGGCCTTAGGGGCCGAGCGAGGAGACGTCATCTGGCTGGTGATGCGTGAAACGATGTGGCTGGTGCTCGTCGGCGTGGCCATCGGACTGCCGGCAGCTTTGGCCATCACTCGTCTGGTCTCCAGTCTGCTCTATGGCCTGACGGCGACTGACCCGGTGACCGTCTCGCTCGCGACAGTGCTGATGATGGCCGTGGCGGCTTTCGCGGGTTACCTGCCGGCGCGGAGGGCGTCGCGGGTCGATCCGATGGTGGCGTTGCGCTATGAGTAGTTTCGCGCGCCGCGCTCGGCACGGGCGGAGGCGCGAATGAAGAATGAAGCAACCGGCTTCGGAAAAGGAATTCTGCCAAGGGAGCTGATTATGAAAACATACTGCTTGTTCATCGCACTCTGTGTGGCTTTAGCTTTCACCGCCTCAGCGGCTGCTCAGCAGAAGCCGGCGAAGACAAACAAGGCCCAGCCGCCGGCCGAAGCCGAAAGCAAAGACAAGAAGTCAGAAGCTGATGCCAAAGATAAGAAGGAAGCCGATAAGAAGGATGCCGAGGCTGAGGCCAAAGAGAAGAAAGATGCTGAGCTTGAAGCCTCGCTGCTCCAGCAGCGCGGGCTCGGCCTCATCCGTCAGGCGGCCGATGATGCCGTAGGATTGGAGGACCGTCGCGGCGCGGTGCGGGTGCAAGCCACGGCCGCCGACGTGCTCTGGGAGCGTGATGAGGAACGGGCACGCAAGCTCTTCCAGAGCGCCTTCGAGATGGCGGTTAGTTACTACCGCGACACTAAGGACGACAACACCATTCGCCTCTCGCCGAACACTGCGACGAGCCGCCCGGACCTGCGCCTGGAAGTCATCCGACTGGCGAGCCGCCATGATGGTACCTTCAGCCGCAAGCTGACGGACCAGTATATTGAGGAGAAGCAGCGCGAGCAGCAGGAGGGCCGCTTGCAGAATAGCTTGCAGAATAAAGGCGACAACAATCCACTCTTCGGGAAGATGGATGCCAACGCGTCGGAGCTATTGCGGACGGCTTCTTCACTGCTGGAGGTCGATTTGAAAGCGGCGATTGAACTGGCCCAGCGTGCCTTTGCGCTCGGCGTGTCGCAAAGCGCGCCTTCTTTCTTGCCGCGGCTGGCCGGTCGCAATCGCGCGGCCACGGATCAAATCTACCTCGTGGCGCTTGACCGGCTGCGCAATGATCCGATGGCCCCGCCGGGGCAATTGATGCTGCTTTCGGCCTATCCCTTCGGCGAGGATCGAGTCTGGGTGTCAAATGGGGGTGGGACCAGTTCCTACGGCTTCCAGGTTCCGCCCAACTTCACGGTGGATGAGGCGCTCGCCCAGCGGTTTCTCGCCGTCGCCGCCATCGTGATCTCACGCGCCGCGGAGTTGGACCCGGCGCAGGTGCCCGAGGCGGTTGCTCAATTCGGGGCCGCCCTCTTCGCCGCCCGCATGCTTGAACCCAAAGTCGCGAAGTTCCAGCCCGCGCTCTTGGGCGATTGGCGCGCGCTTGAGGCCAGGCTGTCTAACTTGGCGGCCGGCAAATCGCTTGACGGGGTGGACCGCTCGCTCCAAGAGGTGGCGCGTGAAAACCAGCGCGGCGCGTCACCCGAATCCGTTGGTGTGTTACCCGGATCCGGCGACCGCATCAAAGAACTGCTTGATCGCGCGCAGCAGACGGTGGACTTGGCTCAGCGCGACGATCTCTATCAACAGGCGGCTTTCGAGGCTGATCGGAACGGTGATCCCAAGCGAGCCATCGGGATCACCGATCAGATCTCAGACACTGAGTATCGCCGGAAGGTGCGGTCATGGATCAGCTTCAATGCCGCCACCCGCGCGATGAATGAGAAGCGCTTTGATGACGCGCGCCGCTTTGCCCTCGACGTGGATGCGACGGACGAGCGTGCTTATCTCTTCTTCCAGATTGCGGGCGCGGCGCTCAAAGAGAAGGACCGGGCGCGGGCGGTTGAGCTGCTTGACGAGGCCACCCAGCGGGCCAACGCCGCCGACAACACCCCGGAGAAACTCCGCGCCCTCGTGGGCATCGCCAACCTCTTCGCGAGCTTCGACCCGCCGCGCGGCTTCGAGGTGGCCGCCGACGCGGTGCGGGCGGCCAACAAGATTCCCAACTACAGCCTCGATCAGCCGCAACTGGTCCGCTCGCTGGCGCAGCGCAGCGGGCACGGCAGCCACGTCTCGAACAGTAACGTCGAAGGGTTCGACCTGGGAAAGACCCTTCAGCTCTTGGCGCGGGCGGATTTTGACCGGGCGCTGCTGCTCGCGCAGTCGCTTGAGAGCAAGCCGCTCAAACTCTCGGCAGTCATCGCTGTGGCCTCCTCTGTCTTCGAGAAGAAGCAGATGGCCCAGGCGCAATAGGACCGTGGCAAGTGATGAGCGTTCGGGTGGCGAGTTTTCGCCACTCGACTCGAGACTGGGATGAACTCATCACTTGTCACGTCAAAGGAAGGAGAAAGTGTTATGTCATCGAAAGCGCTTCTGATTCTGACGGCCTTACTAGCTCTCTTGAGCCCGGCCGCCCTGGCGCAAGATCAAACCGGCCGCACTTACACCAGAGAGGATTTCATCAACGTCGAGGGCGGCAGCCTGCCCGAAAAAATCGACCGCGCGATCAAACAGCTCAAGGATTCGAAGCTGGGAGACACGCTCTGGATCGCCTACCATTTTCAGGCGCGGGAGGGCGTGCAGATCGGCCCCTTCTCGGGCATGGTCTACAGCGACGGAGACGGCATCCGGCTGGTGCGGAGGGATAATCCCGAAGGCGCGGCCGTCTTCTTCCTGACTGACGTGAGCGGCCCGCGCCCGGCCTTCACCCGGGTCAAGACGCTCAGCCTCAACGAGCCCTACCTGTTTGAGAACCGGCCCGTCTATTGGCTCGGCAACGTCGACACGGCGCAGAGCCTGGCCCAGCTCGAAACCGTCATGCGGGGCGACCGCGAGAATAAAGACCTGGTCCGCGGGGTGCTGCGTGCCATCAGCGCGCACAACAGCCCCCGCGTCGTCCCGCTGCTCAAAGAGATCGCCTTGAAGGAGTCGATCTTCGACATCCAGCGTTCGGCGATCTCAAGCCTCGGCCGCGTGCCGACGAAGGAGAGCCTGGACGCGCTCGATGAAATCTTCAATGCGACGACCAACGTTACGCTCAAGCAGGAGGCCATCCGCGCTTACACCTCCAGCGGCGACCGCATCAGCGAGAAGCGGGTGCTCGACCGCTTGACTGCGATTGCGACCAAGACCGGTGAAGACGAGGCGATCCGCAAGGAGGCGATCCGCCGGATCGCGAGTTTCCGGGGCGACGCCGTGATCGACCGCCTCCTGGACATCTATGACCGCACCACCGACCGCGACCTCAAGGTCGAGATCATCCGGCACGTCTCGGCGAGAGACGGCAAAGATGACCGGGTGCTGAAGCGGCTGGCCGCGATTGCCAAAGGTGATTCGGATACCGGGATGCAGCGCGAGGCCGTGCGCCGCATCTCTGCGGTCAAAGGTGACGAGAGCGTCGAGAGGCTGATCGAAATCTACGATGGCGCCAGCTCCGACGCGGTCAAAGAGGAGGTCATCAACAACCTCGCCCGCAGCGAGAGCCGGAAGGCGCTCGACAAGCTGCTCGCGATCGCCAAGAACGACCCGAACCCGAAGCTGCGCCAGTCGGCCATCCGCCGGCTGTCGAACGGCAGGGTGAGCGGCTTCTCCTTCCAGTAACTGGGCTGCGTTGGGGTGGCAGAATTATCTCAACGCTTTCCGACTAATCGGAGTAGATCTTTTCAGCGACGGAATGAGCGTGGTACCGCAATTTGGCAAATTGCGGTACGGATTTTCCGAGGAGTTATGGCTAACGAAGTGATTGAAAACCAATCCACGCCGCAGCCGCGCCCGGCCCTCTCTTTGGTCGGGGCCCCGCGGGCTCTCTTGCCCGACAGCTATGAGTGCTTCATCGGCCTCAGCCCCCACGTTGCGGAACTCAAGCAGTTCCTCAGCGTCCAGGCGCAGCAGCGCCAGCCCGTGCTGCTCGTCGGCGAGCGCGGCCTGCGCCAGGAGCAGATCGCGCGGGTGCTGCACCAGGCCTCAGAGCATTGGGCTCAGCCCTTCTTCGCCCTCAACGCGCATGGCCTCGGCGGGGATGCGCTGCACCGCCTGCTGTTCGCGCCGCGAGGTTTGATCGAGACCTGCCGGCGGGGGACGATCTACATCAACGAGCTGACCAGCCTGCCGCTGCTCTTGCAGCAACGCTTCGCCGCCTACTTCGAAGAGCAGCTCTGGCATGCGCGCTCGGGCAAGGCCACTCACCTGCGCCTGATCTTCTCCACCGAATGGAAGCCAGCGGAGATCAAGGCCGAGAACCGGCTGGCGTACGGCTTGGTGGAGTTGCTGCGGCCGTCGAGCTTCGTGCTCAAGCCGCTGCGGGAACGGAGCGAAGACATCCCGCACCTGGCCAATCACCTGGCCGGGCGCATTGCGCAGCGACTGAACAAGGGGGCATACCGGATTACTCCCGCGGCGATAAGGGTGCTGACTGAGTACGCCTGGGTGAAGAACATCGATGAGCTGGAATCGGTCTTGGAGAGCGTGATTGCGAGCACCCCGCCGCAGCGGATCGATGAAGGTCTGCTGCCGAACCGGCTGCGCTACCTCACGCTGAGAGCGATCCCCGAGGGGGGCATCGATTTGCCGCAGATGGTCGATGACTATGAATGGTCATTGATCGAAGCGGCGCTGCGGCAGACGGGGGGCAATCAGACGAAGGCCGCGCGGATACTGAGGCTGCGCGTGCAGACGTTGAATATGAAGATCAAGCGCTTCGCCGAATCGAAGAGAACGCTGAATGCGGAGGGCTGAATGGACCCATTGAATCTTTGGCGTTCAGTCCGTAGTAGACGACGTGTGCCTTCTTTCTCCCCAGGCTCACTGCAACTGCTCAGTGACACGTGGCGGGATGCGCTCCCGCTTATTCTCCGCAGCCATCAGGCGCTGATAGGTCCGGTAGCGCTCTTTGGCCTCCGCTTGCCGCCCGAGCGCCCAGAGCGAATCCGCGAGGTTGAGGTAGGCCACCACGTACTGCGGTGAGGCTTTGATAGCGGCCTCGAAGATGGGGACGGCGGCCTTGTGATCGCCGGCCTCTTGCAGAAAGAAGCCATAGTCGGTGAGCCCCGGCGCATAATCCTTTGGCTCGACCTCGCAGGCTTTCCACGCCTTCAACCATCCCGCCAGCCGGTTTTGCTTCTTCCCGGCCTTGTCGTCTTGAGGATTCACTTGGCTGCATAGCCCCACCGTCAAGTCAAGCATCAGGGCCAGGCGGGCCGCGGCCTCGCGCGGCTGCTTAGCTTGGTAGAGCTTCAGTGCCGCCTTCCGGCCGCGGGCGATGGCGTCGGCCAGCATCGCGCCGCCGATGTAGTGACCGGGATACAAGATGTCCAGCTCTTCGGCTTTGAGTTTTCGGGCGTCACCGCGCTCCGCCGCTTTGATGGCTTCTTCGATGGCTTCGGCCGATGAGTCGGACTTGTTCTCCTTCAGGTAAGTGAGCTTCTGCCCGTCCCAGGAGAAAGTCTGCGTGACGGTGAAGGCTGAAAAGGGCATTTGAAAACTGACTTCGATGTTCGGACCGTCGCAGACCACCACCGCCTTTGCCTTATTGACCTCCTCATGCAATGGGAAGCGTTTCTGCCAGATGATCGATCTGCCTTTGAGGCCGAGCAGCAAGACGAGGTTATTATCCATGACGGCGACGGCGACTCTCTCGGCCCCGGCCGCCGGCAGTTTCGGGCACATCTCCACCAGGTTCTGGTCCTCCGGGATTTGGTCGAGGGTGGTGAGCCTCTTTCCGGTCGGTGGCGATTGCGTTTGAAGAGCGGCTGTGCTGCCGGTCAGCACCAGCATCAAGGCTACGAAGAGCGGCTTGTTCATGGCTTACCTCCTTAACCCTCAGCTTGAGAGCGCAGTGAGGGAACGCGCCGAGTGACTAAATTGGCCAGTCAACAGCGCGTTCCCTGAGAGCGAATGGGGCCGATTACTTTTCTCGTAACGCCTTGGCCTTCGCTTTGACCGTCCTCATCATTAAGGACGGTGTCTTTGATCCTCGCTACCGGTTCACTTCTCAAACAAAGCGACGGCGTTTTGCCTTAAGGTTTTTTCGTATTCTAGAGCGGTGTTTCTATCCGGGCCGGCCACCACTAGAGTATAGACATGGAGGTCGGCATCCCACGTCACTCCAGCCGAGTAGCTGCCCTGGGTGCCGAATAATGAACTACCGGGATTTGAGGAACCAATCTGACCGAAACCGCTCTGCTTAAGCGCCGTTTGCGCATTATCGGCGCAGGCGCTGGCCTTCAGGTTCGTCTTATGAACGCGGCCCAAAACGAGGATCGGATGGTCCGCCGAGTTGATTGACGGGGCGCTCAGCGAGCGGGCGCTGAACGACATGGTTCCCAAGACTCCAGCCAGCACTAGTGCGAAGCCAACAAATAGTTTTTTCATGTTCTTCTCCTTTGGGTTAGTTATTCGGGTTAGAGGGCAGCCGTTTCAAGCTCAGCCCGGCAGATTCGCATCACTCGGCTGCGCGATGAAAGGCCACCGGACGAGCACCTTCATTTGATATTGACTCGCACCGTATTGGCCGTCCTGCCATCGACGGTGAGAGCCAGGTCTACTTCGCCGCGCCCGATCAAGCTGCGCGGCAGGCTCAGGTTGACTTGGTCCAAGCCGACGAAACTGCCCTGCGCCCCGGCGTAGAGCACTTGGGCGTCAACGCCGCCGATCTTGGCTGTCACGGCCGTGAGCGAACTGCGGAAGCGAAGCCCGGTGCCGAACAGGATCAGAAAGACCTGGTCGCTGGCCGGGCCGAGGTCGATCGGGCGCGAGATGAATCGGTTTTGCGCATTGAGTTGGAAGGCATTCTCGAAGCTCTGCGAGCCGTCGGCTTTGGCCCGCAACGCCAGCGCCGCGGCCACGCCCTGCCCATCGGAATTGGCCGCATACAGGCCCGGTGTGACTGCCGTAATCTGTGCCGCTCCAATTGAGGTCGTGCCGTCGCCCGCGATAATAGTCACTGTCGCCGCCCCGGTCAATGTCCCCGGCGGGATTTGGTAGTTGACCTGACCCGGCGAGACGAAGAAGAGCGGGGCGAGGCGTTCGACCCCGGTGCTGTCTCTGACTCTGACGCTGGTCCCGGCCAGTGAAGTCGGCAGCGGGATCGCCGTGGCTGATTGCACGGAGGTAGCCAGGTTGCTGCCGCCGGCCACCGCAATCGACTCGCTCGCGAGGTTGACGCCGAGGAAGCTGGCCGATGATGCGTTCGCGAGTGCGTTATTGAGCGCCAGGCGATAGACGCCCCGCCCGTGCGTGGCCGCGATCAGGCTCCCGGTTGACGCCTGGTAGCGCAGCATAAAGACTGCGACCCTGGGCAATCCGTTCGAGAGCAGGGCCCACGTCGCCCCGCCGTCAGTGGTCTGGAAGACGCCGATGTCGGTGCCGACGTAGAGGGTGGCGGTGCGCGTCGGGTCGAGCGCGATGGTGTTGACCGGGATGTCGGGCAGGTTGCCGCTGATGTCGGTCCACGAGGCGCCCGCGTCGCTCGTCATAAAGACGTGGCCGGGCGACGCCGGGGTGTTGGCGTTGAAGCCCGAGTAGGTGACGAAAGCGCGGCGCTGGTTGAGCGGGTCGAGCGCGATCTCGGTCACGAAGCGATCGGGCAGCGGCGCTTTGGTCAGGTCAGTCCACTTCGCCGCGTCGAGCGCGCCCGCGTTCGCGGTGAGCTGCACCAGTCCGTCGGAGGTTCCCACCCAGACCGCTTCGCCTTGCGGGTTGCCGCCATTGAGGCGAGGGTGCGCCGCAATCGCCGAAACGACACTGAAACTATCCGCCGCCGTCGTCAGATCGGTGCCGAACCCGTCGGCGCTCGGGCCAATCCCAATCCACGTCTGCCCGCGATCAGCCGAACGGTAAAGGCGGTGCGTGCCGAAGTAAATGATGTTGCCGGAGGCCGTGTTCGTGAATCCGGTGTGCAGCGCCATCGGCGGGTAGAAGCCCACGCGGTCGGTCGGGTTGAAGCCGCCAAGCTGGGCCGTGCAGCCCTCACAACCGACGGGCGCCCAGGACCCGCCGCCGTTGGTCGAGACGGAGGGCCCGATCTGGGCGTCGCCTTTGCCGGTGTCACTCTGGTTGAAGAAGGTGTGATACATCACGCGCGGGTTCGACTGGTCGATCAGCGCGAACCCGCCGTCACCGTCTTCGGTTTGGGTCCAGGCGGCTTGGCCATTGTAGATGTCGGTCCCGTTGTCCTGCGTGCCGCCGAGCAGGAAGTTGGCGTTGGTCGGATGCAGCGCGATGGACTCGAACTGGGTGATACTCAGCGTCTGATTCAGGCTCGCCCACCCGACCGTGGCCGCGGTCGCATTCGCGGAGCGAAAGATGCCTCCGTCATTGCCGGAGAAGAGGGTGTTGCGGTCGGCTGGGCTGACGACGAGCGCATGCTGGTCGGCGTGCACGCCGCCGGCGCCATTGCCGAGGCTGATGTCCTGCCAGTTTTGACCGCCGTTGGTGCTGCGAAAGACCGAGCCGCCGTTGTTGTTGTCGTTGGCCGAGGTGCCGTAGTAGATGAGATTGGCGTCCACCGGATCGACCGCGAGCGCCAGACAGTAGTTACTCTGACCCGCCCTTTGCGGGCGCGTCAACTGGCTCCAGTTCGTCCCGTCATCTACGGACTTGAAGATGCCGAGGAGTTTGTCGCCAGCCGTCGCAAAGGCGGCGTAGAGCGTGGCGGTGGTCGAGGGTGGGAGCTTCGGCCCGACGGCCAGCGTGATGCGCGCCAAGCCGGAGGTGGGGAGCCCATTCGCCAACTCCTCCCAGGAGCCGGGCTCGCCTCCCGCCTTGGAGTGATAGATGCCCTTGCCGTACATCGCGGCAAAGACCTGATTGTGATTCAGCGGGTCAATCATCAAGTCGGAGGCCGCCCTGGCGCCGTTCTCATTGGTCGGATCGAGATTCCTCCAGGTCTGCCCGCCGTCGGTTGACTTCCAGACCCCACGTTGGCCGAGCGGGACCGCGGCGCTGGCGGAAGAAGCAAAGCCGGTGGTGGTGCAAACATAGACTGTTGAGGGGGCGACGGGATCGATCGTGATCCTGGTGAAACCTGCGTTGAGGAAAGCCGGGATTCTCGGGGTGCGGGTCGAAACCGGGCCGGCAATCCGGGTCCACGAAGCGCCGCCGTTGGTGGACTTCAGCAAGCCGGCGCCAAAGTAGCTATCGCCGCTCGTCGCGTTGCCCTCGCCCGTGCCTGCGTAGATGACGTTTGGGTTGGTCGGGTCAATCGCGATCGCGCCCACGGCGAGCGACGGCTGATCATCGGTGAGCGGGGTCCAGTCCTGGCCGTTGTCGCGCGAACGCCACACCCCGCCCTGCGCCGCGCCCAGATAGAGCGTCTTATTGGTGGTGTTATTGTATCCGGGGTCGAGCGCAATCGCCGCGACGCGGCCCGCGACCGGCACCGGCCCGCTCGAATTGCCGAAGGTTTGGCCGTCGGCAATGGGCTCCGGGCCGAGCGGCGTCCAACTTGGTGGCGCATTCAAAACGGATGGCTCGCCGGGCGAGGCGGCGCTGAGTTGTCGGCGCCGTTCCTCTTCTTGCGCGACCTGCTCGATGGCCCGCAGCCGCGCGGCGTGAGGGATCGTCCGGAGCGGGTAGGCGCGTTGGGCGTAGAACCAGTCGTCGCGCCCCTCCGGATCGCCTTCGTTACGCCGGTCGCCGGAGAGCGGGGCTCGGCTGGCGGCGTGTTGGGCCCTGACGGCTGGTCGTGGTCTAGGGTTTGGATAATTGAGATTGCCGGCCACGGCCAGCCAGCCGAGCAGCACGGCTGCCAAGGCCAGGTTGACGAGAGGCTTCAGGTCGTGGGATGAATTTTTCATGGGGCATTCTCCTTTATCGCTACTCAGCCTACCCTGGGAGCGCAGGCATCTTGCCTGCCGGCTTTAGGAAGTAGGCCACTCAGTCCGGCAGGCGAGACTCTCCACCGCAGAGTTTCAGGGCCTGCGCTCCCAGGGCTGGGGCCAACTGCTTTGGAACGACGAGGCCAGTTCCGCTCCCGTCATCTGCTAAGGCGTGAACGTCCGCCCAAAACTGGCACGCCGCCGAAATTTTTACCCGCCCTCCGACTCGCGAGGAGGCTCGCTCCAAACCGTCTCTTGCCGAATCGAGTTGAGGCAGATCAGCAGCGAGCCGTCAGCGGTCTCGATGAAGTGGAGCCGGCCGGCCTCCACCAGCCGGTAGATCGCCCGCGGGGTGAGGCCGGCCGTCGCGGTTGCGTCTTCCGGCCTGATCATCGTGACCTGCTCGCGGCACCACTCGCACCAAGCGACGATGGGGGCTCTACGCTGACGGACGACTAAAGTCTGTTCAAGCTCGAATCTGATCTCGGTCCTTTTTCGCTTCTTCACTTTGCTCCTGATTCTTTTGCACTGACTGCTCGCAAGTGGTAGATTCAATCTCCGCTAGGGCGCGAGTTGAGCCACAGCGGCTCAACTCGCGGCAGATCATCTGCTAATTGCGACCTAAATGTCCTTAAGATAAGCGTCTAAATTTTCCAAATCTTCCAAAGGCGATGGCGAGCGACTCTTCCCAGCCCTGTTATGAGTTCGGCCCTTTCCGGGTGGATGCGCGCAACCACCTCCTGCTGCGCGAAGGCCAGCCCGTGCCGCTCAGCCCCAAGGCCTTCGAGGTCTTGCTGGTCTTGCTTGAGCACCGCGGGCGGGTGCTGGAGAAGGATGAGCTGATCGAGCGGCTCTGGCCGGACAGCGTGGTGGAGGAGGCCAACCTGACGGTCAACATCTCGGCGCTGCGCAAGGCGCTCGGCGAGAGTCGGAATCACCCTCAGTACATCGTGACGGTGCCGGGGCGCGGCTACCGCTTCGCCGCCGAGGTCAAGGAGGTTTCGGAGCCGACGACCGAGTTGGTCGTGCAGCAACGCGCCAGTGCCAGTCTCGTCATCGAGGAAGAGGAGAGCGAATCGTCGGCGGCTGACTTCACGCAGGAATCCGCCGCCGCTCGCCGCGGTGGGGCATCATCAGACTCAGTCGCTCAGAGCTGGTCTGGGCGGATCAAACGCCACAAGCTCGGCGTAGGGCTGGCGCTCGTGGCGCTGATGGCAGTCGCGGGGGTCTCCTTCGCCTATCTTCATCGAAGGCCGGCCCTGACGGAAAAAGACACGGTGCTGCTGGCCGATTTCGAGAACCAGACCGGCGATGTCATCTTCGATGGCACGCTGAAGCAAGCGCTCGCGGTGCAGTTGGAACAATCTCCGTTCTTGAACATCTTCCCGGACGAGCGGGTGCGCGAGACGCTGCGGCTGATGAAACGCCCGGCCGACGAGCGCGTGACGAGCGCCGTCGCGCGCGAGGTCTGCCAGCGCCAAAATCTCAAGGCGATGCTCTCCGGCTCGATTGCGAGCCTCGGCCACGATTATGTGCTCACGCTGGAGGCCATCAACAGCCAGACCGGCGACGTGATTGCCCGCGAGCAGGTCGAGGCCGGCAGCAAAGAGCAAGTGCTGCGGGCGCTCGGCCAAGCGGCCACCAAACTGCGCGAGAAGTTGGGTGAGTCACTCCACTTGATCCAGCAGTTCGACGTCCCGATTGCGCAAGCCACGACCTCGTCGCTAGAGGCGCTCAAGGCCTATTCCCTCGGCTATGAGCAGAACCTGAAGGGGAAGTACCTTGAGGCGATCCCCTTTTACAAACGCGCCATCGAACTCGACCCGAATTTTGTCCTCGCCTACTCCACTTTATCAGGGGCCTACAGTAACACCCTTCAGTTAGAGCTGGCGGCTGAGTGTGCGGAGAAGGCCTATCAATTGCGCGAGCGCGTCAGTGAGCGCGAGCGGCTCAGCGTCTCAGGCCGCTACTATCTTTCCGGCACCCAGGACATGGACAAGGCGATGGAAGTCTTCGAGGTGTGGAAGCGAACCTACCCGCGGAGCTTTACGCCGGTCAATAACCTGGCCTTCGCCTACCTGACGACGGGGCAATACGGGCAGGCGATCGAGGAGGCCCGTGAGGCCATCCAGCTCAACCCCACTCCATCCCAGCCGTACGCCAACCTCGGGCGCGCTCTCGTCCGGCTCGACCGTTACACCGAGGCCCAGGAGGTCTTCGAGCGCGCGCTGGCCCGCAACATTGGGTCTTCAGCCATGCACTCCGACCTCTACGCGCTGGCCTTCATCCGCGGCGACGCCACCGGGATGAAAAAGCAGCTCGACTGGTGGACGGGAAGGCCGAATGAATACGCGGCGCTCGAAGTGCAAGGCGACACGGCGGCTTTCCAGGGGCGATGGCGACAGGCGCGTGAATTTGCTCGCCGCGCTTTAGACCTTGAGCAGCATCGCGGGTTGAAAGAGATCGCCTCCATCAGTGTGACCTGGGGGGCGCTCAAAGAGGCGCTCCTCGGGCAGTGCCAAAGCGTACCGAAGGAGACCTCCGAGGGTTTGGCCATCGAGCGCAACGTCCGTTCGCTGCGTGCCTCAGCCCGCGCACTGGCCATCTGCGGCGAAGCCAGCCAGGCGCAAGCCCTCGCCGAGGAGTTGGCCCGACGCAGCCCCAAAGACACGGTCATTCAAGCCATCTGGCTGCCGGTGATCCGGGCCGCCGTCGAAACCCAGCGCGGCAACCCGGCCGCGGCGATTCAGTCATTGCAGGCGACCAGCCGGTATGAGGCGGCGGCCGAATTCTGGCCCGCCTCCCTGCGCGGTCAAGCCTACCTGCGATTACGTGCAGGCAGGGAAGCGATGGCCGAGTTTCAAAAGATTCTCGACCACCGCGGGCAAGACCCACTCTCGCCTTTGTACCCGCTCGCACACCTTGAGCTGGCGCGGGCCGCCGCGCTCGCGGGCGACGTGGCCCAAAGTCGCAAGGCTTACGAAGATTTCCTCGCGCTCTGGAAAGACGCCGATCCTGAGCTGCCGATCCTGATCGAGGCGAAGAAGGAGTATGAAAGGCTGAAGTAGAGATTGGCGCCAGGCTGCCGCGTGATCGCTCGGAGATGGCTCAGCTCTCAGACAATCATCTTGCGGCCTGTGGGGACTTCATCGATCGGGGCCTTCTCGGCCGGCGAAGGCGGGTCTTGAACCGGGGCCGGCGGCTCCTCGCCGGGCGGCACCGGGATCGGCTCATCCTCCGGCCGGTCTTTCTCTTTCTTGTCTTCCGGACTAGCTGAACCTGGCATCCGCTATGACCGCCGCGCTTAGATACTTTCGGCGCCGAAAGTGACAGCCTGCGCGAGCGGGCAAGCCACCGCTGCCCGCTCGCTCTCAGAGGATGATTTCACTCCTAGCCCTTGCGCGAAGAGAAGCGGGCCAGCGTGTTCGGGAACGTCCTCACCGCCGCCGGCGCTTGAACTTTATTCTCCTGCAACACCTCTTTGGCTGTCACCCCTGTGCCGTAGACGTCGCGCATATCGTCCTTGTCCGGTTTGATGACCACGCCCTTGAGTTCGAGTCCGGCGAACAGGCCCTTGCTGCGCGAATAAGAGAGGATCTGCGCGTTGAGCTTGAGGTCGGTGGAGGCGCCCGCCTGCCGTCCGACCGGCCCGGCCGCGACCGAAGCATCGCCGCCCAACTCGAATTTATCCGAGAGCAGGTGGTTGAGCCCTTCCTTGTTCATGAAGAGCAAGACGAAGTCGGTCGCCTGCGCGCCGATCTGCAAGCCGACACTGCCGCCGGCCAAATTGAAATAGGCCGGTGCACTCCAACCGTTGGCCGTGCGGCAACTCGCGACGCCGCGCCCCCCACGCCCGCCGACGATGAAGCCGGCCTTGATGACTGACGGGAAGACCGCCACACATTCGGCCTTATCCAGCAAGTCTTGCGGGATCGCTTTGTCGGGCGTGCCCATGATCTCCTCCAGCACACGCGCCGCCTTCTCGGACTGTTTCGCCTCATCCTTGAGCTTACCACTACCTTTGTCCTGGGCTAGACACAGCGCACTCGCCGCCAGCGACAGGCCCAGAACCGCTACCAGATGCAGAATCGATCTACTTTTCATCTCGTCTCCTTTTGATTGAGAGTTGAAAGATACCATCGCGTAGTAGGCCTACGCCCCGAGTAGTTATGTACAACTGCTTTTATCGCCAGGATCAGTCTGGCAAGTATCGTACCTGGGACTGGGGCAAAAGAAGAATTCCCAACTGATTGAGATCTATGGGTTGCGATGAGTGATGAAGGCCCCAAGCTCGACTGGCATTGATTCATTATTAATTCCCGGCCGTACCAGTAGCATACGCCCGATAGAGTTCAAGGCAACACTTGTCCCGCGACCTGTTAGGTTGCGGCAGTCTCTGCAAACAGTCCTTTGACCTCTACTAGGCCTTGTGGCGAATGCACCCGCAACCTAACAGGTCGCGGGACAGTGCGCCAGGGCAGCCCGATTTCGCCCATTCCCGGTCATTCTCCCGCTGCCTTTTTTGACTTCGGACGCTGATTGGCCGCCAGCACCTTCTTCCGCATCCGGACCGATTTCGGTGTGACTTCGACTAATTCATCCTCGGCGATATATTCAATCGCCTGCTCCAGCGTCAGGTCGCGCACGGGGACGAGGCGGAGCGCTTCGTCCGCCGTCGAGGCGCGCATATTGGTCAGCTTCTTCTCCTTGACGATGTTCACGTCCAGGTCAACGTCGCGGGAATTTTCGCCGACGATCATGCCCTCGTAGACTTCGGTCGTCGGCTTGACGAACAACTCGCCGCGCTCCTGGAGGTTATAGATCGCGTAGCCGGTGGCGGTGCCTGAGCGGTCAGCCACCAGACTCCCCGTGCCGCGCCCTCCCATCTCACCTTGCCATTTGCCCCAGCGGAGGAAGAGCGTGTTGAGGAGGCCGGTGCCTTTCGTCTCGGTCAAGAATTCGTTGCGAAAGCCGATCAGGCCGCGGCTCGGGATCTCGAACTCCATCCGCACGCGCCCGTGCCCGTGATTGACCATCTTGGTCATGACGCCCTTGCGCCGCCCCATCGCCTCGGTGATGACACCGATGAATTGCTCGGGCACATCGATGACCGCGAGCTCGACCGGCTCGTGGAGTTCGCCGTCGAGGCGCCGGGTCACCACCTGCGGGCGCGAGACTTGGAGTTCATAGCCTTCGCGCCGCATCTGCTCGATCAAGATCGCGAGCTGCAATTCGCCGCGCCCCGAGACCTTGAAGCTGTCAGGCGATTCGGTCTCTTCGACGCGGATCGCTACGTTGCCGAGAATCTCTTTATCGAGCCGTTCGCGGATCTTGCGCGAAGTGACGAATTGGCCCTCCCGGCTGGCGAAGGGCGAGACGTTGACCCCGAAGATCATGGAGATGGTCGGCTCGTCAACAATGATGCGCGGCAGCGGCCGGGGGGAGGTGGCCGAAGTCACCGTGTCGCCGATTTGAATCCCCTCGATGCCCGCGAGCGCGATGATCTCGCCCGCCGCCGCCTGCTCGACCGGAATCTGCTTCAGCCCCTCGAAGGCGTAAAGCTGAGTGACCTTGGTCTTCCGCAATTGGCCGTCGATGGCACAGACGGAAATCTGATCGCCGACCGCCACCGTGCCGTTAAAGATGCGGCCGATGGCGAGGCGGCCGACATACTCGCTGTAGTCCAGGTTGGCGACGAGCACCTGTAGCGGCGCGCCCTCGTCGCAGCGCGGCGCCGGGATCGTCCGGACGATCTCCTCGAAGAGCGGCCGCAGGTCCGCACTGTCCTCATCAAGCTCGTGCTTGGCCACGCCGTCGCGCGAGATGGCATAGAGAATGGGGAACTCGATCTGCTCATCATCCGCGTCGAGGTCGATGAAGAGGTCATAGACCTCGTTGACGACTTCGGCCGGCCGCGCGTCCTGACGGTCGATCTTATTGATCACGACGATCACCGGGAGTTTCTGCTCGAGCGCTTTGGAGAGCACGTAGCGTGTCTGCGGCAGCGGCCCTTCAGAGGCGTCGACCAGCAGCAGCACGCCGTCGACCATCTTCAGCACGCGCTCGACCTCGCCGCCGAAGTCCGAGTGGCCGGGCGTGTCGAGGATGTTGATCTTGATCCCGCCGAAATGCACGGACGTATTCTTGGCCATGATCGTGATGCCGCGCTCGCGCTCCAGGTCCATCGAGTCCATGACGCGCTCGATGATCCGCTCGTTGGCGCGGAAGAGGCCCGACTGTTTGAGCATTGCATCGACGAGGGTCGTCTTGCCGTGGTCGACGTGCGCGACAATCGCGATGTTGCGAATGTCCTCGCGAATAGATTTCACCTGCTCCATCAAAAGTTATTCCTATTTTGGGGTTTGGTCTGTAAACCCTATGTTAACAGTTGACCGCGGCTTTGTCACCCGGCGGCCAGTTGACAGCTGGGGGCGGAGTTAAGTATCGTGGCCTCACAGCACAAACCACAAAAGGAGAGATGAGATGAGTGCGAAGAATGCTAACGTTAAAGGGGATGTCCTTGGACACCTCAACCAGGCGTTATCACTGGAGTACTCGGCGGTAGTGCAATACCTCCAGCACCGATTCCTGTTGACTGGGAAAGAGCGCCAGGTCTACGCCGATTACTTCTCCGATGCTAGCGAGCAGGCGCACAAGCATGCGCGTAATCTCGGTGACAAGATCATCGCTCTGGGCGGCGTGCCCACGGTCGAGCCGGCGATCATCCGCCAGGCGACGAGCCTGGCCGAGATGCTCAAGCAGGATCTCGAGCTGGAGAGGGAAGCGCTGGCCGCTTACATGAAGGCCTGGGAGGCTTCGGAGGATAACAAGCCGCTGAAGTTCTGGCTGGAAGAGATTATCCGCAGCGAGCAACTGGATATTGATGAGTTGGAGAAGCTGACTTCGGAGCGCGAGGTGAGATCGGATCGCGTCAACCGCGAGATCCGGTTCCGCAGCGTCAGCTAGCGACGCTCTCCAGCGACCCGGCGGGCTGGGCTAGCGGCACAGGTACCCGGCCGGCCGGCCCGCGCGCCGCGAGCGGAATGACCTGCGCCAGCGCATTGACCGGGGCATGCTGCTCCTCAATGCAGGCGCGTGCCTGCGAAAGCAGGCGCTGCAACTGGCCGAGTTGATTGGCTGCCAGCGGAATGGTCTTCTGCGCCTGCCAGCCGAGCGCCTCATTCCAGGTGCTCAATTGCAGCGCGAGTACTTCCAGGCCCTCGCGCTCAGTCACGATCACTTCCAGCCGCGTCCCATTCAGCCCCGCGTCCAGACTGCCCACGATTGTGCTTTTTTCGGTCTGCATCGTTTCCGCCTTGGGATGAAGTTGTAATTGAAAATCATTTTCATCTCCGGGCGGGATTATAAACCACGGGGGGAATTTGTCAAGAAGATAATTCGAAGTCGGTCGCCTCCCCGCCAAATGTAGGTGACGCCTGCTCGACCCCAGAAGAACATCCCGCCTTCGCACCGGCCGCGAGGCCATTGCCTGCGGCACTCGAAGGAATGTGCGCATAGCTTCGACCTTCGTTCTGCGCTATAATGTCGTCTTACTGCCCCCCAAACAAAAGCCTAAGCTTGGTAGCCTTCACGGCCCCTCGCTCCGGCGAGGGCTCAACCCCACCCCGCGGCCCCCAATCGTGCTCTCCGGCTTGGCTTCGGCGGAGGATCAGTGGACGCTTTAGCTCTCCCGTTCGAGTTCGGTCACTGCCGAGCGGAATATTCCTCAGTCGGTGCGCAATTCGCCCCAGCCGCGAGCAGGGGCGCAAGGCAAATCGGACAGATCCGGGCGGGTACATCCGTTGCATATGGACAATCTTACGATGAGGTGAGGCGCGCAGGGCCAAGCAGATTACTTTCAAAGCGGCCCAATGGGCGCCCTACCCAACCGCATAAGGCCGTCTAGGACGGAAGGACAGCTCTCAATATCTTTGAATCAGGGAGAAGAAAGAACTTGAATCAGACCGGTCTGAGCAATCGCTCATCATCCAGTACACTCACGCCAGTCCTCGCTCAATCGGAAGATAACTTCGCGCTCGGCATCGGCGGTTTCGCGTATGCCGACCTCTATGACACGGGGCGGCTGGCCGAGCTGGCCGAAGCTTTTTATCGAGAGTTGGCCCGGGCCGATGCTGATGTGGCGAGTGAGTTCGCGCGCTACGGGGAAGCGCAGGGCGTCGGCTTCAGCGAGCGGGAGGAGTCGGATTTGCTGGTGCGCGTCGCGCCGCACCTCGGCCAATTCCTCGCCTGCCTCTTCGGTGTTGAGCGTGAGCGTGAAGCGCTGATCAATCAGGCGCAGGAAGAAGGGGTGATCCCCGAATTTAAGCAAGCCTTCATCCAGCGCCGGGTCCGAAAGCTGGACGCGGCGCTGGTGGCCGAGGCGGTGAGCCAGTTCCCGCAGCTTGAAGCCGAAGTCGCCGAGATGAGGGGCCGGTTTCTGAATGGGAAGCTGGATGAGGCGGATGATGAACTCGCTGCGGCTCAGCTCTGGCGTGCGCTGGCCGGAGACCGCGACGGATTGAGCCTGCTTGAGCGGTGGGCCGCGGCGCTTCCCGTCCTTGATCCGGAGCGCGTCGCTCACTGGGTCTCTTATCGGCATCCGCACCCGCTCGATTATAACCATTTGGTTCAGATCGAACGGCGGCGGCCCGGGCTGCCGGAGATGATGGTCGGGCCTGATGAGAGGCTGCGCCGCCGCGACGGTTTTACACTGACCGACCCGCGCATGACGCGGCGCGAGGTGCTCGACGAGGCGCATTACTGCCTCTACTGCCACGAGCGCGATAAGGACTCTTGCTCGAAGGGCTTCGTCGAGAAGGACGGCTCGTACCGCCAGAACCCGCTCGGCATCCCGCTCGCCGGCTGCCCGCTGGACGAGAAGATTTCCGAAGCCCACTTGCTGCGGAAAAACGGCGATGCGCTGGCCGCGCTCGCCGTGGTGATGATCGACAACCCGCTGTGCCCGGGGACCGGGCATCGCATCTGCAACGACTGCATGAAGGCCTGCATCTTCCAGAAGCAGGACCCGGTCAACATCCCGCAGATCGAGACTGGGCTGCTGACCGACGTGCTGCGGATGCCGTACGGGGTCGAAATCTACATGCTGCTCACGCGCTGGAACCCGCTCAACGTCAAACGGCCCTACGCCCTTCCCTACAACGGCAAGAACGTGTTGGTCGTCGGGATGGGGCCGGCCGGATACACGCTCGCGCACTATCTGCTCAACGAAGGCTTCGGCGTGGCCGGCATCGACGGCCTGAAGATAGAGCCGCTGCCGGCGGAGCTGACCGGGGCGGACGGGCGGCTGCCCAAGCCGGTCCGCGATTGGGGCGAGCTTTACCGGGCGCTCGACCAGCGCATCCTGGAAGGCTTCGGCGGCGTGAGCGAGTATGGCATCACCGTGCGCTGGGACAAAAACTTCTTGACCTTGCTGCACCTCACGCTGGCGCGGCGCGACCACCTGCGCATCTACGGCGGCGTGCGGTTCGGCGGGACGCTCACGATTGAAGACGCGTGGGAGATGGGATTCGAGCACATCGCGATTGCGACCGGGGCAGGGAAGCCAACGATCATCGGCATGAAGAACAACTTGATCCGCGGCATCCGCAAGGCGAGCGACTTCCTGATGGCGCTGCAACTGACCGGCGCCTTCAAGACTGGGGCGATGGCCAATCTTCAAGTACAACTGCCCGCGGTCGTCATCGGCGGCGGGCTGACGGCGATCGATACGGCGACGGAGCTGGCCGCCTACTACCCGGTCCAAGTCGAGAAGATGCTCACCCAGTACGAGCGGCTGGCGGCCGAGTACGGCGAAGAGCGGTTCTGGCAGATGTACGATAGTGAAGAGCGCGCGGTGATGGAGCGCTTCATCGCCCACGGCCGGGCAGTTCGCGCCGAGCGCCAGCATGCGGCTGCCGCGGGCGAGCGGCCGAACTTCGTGCCGCTCGTACGCAAGTGGGGCGGCGCCACCATCGTCTACCGCAAGTCCCTCCAGGACTCGCCCGCTTACCGGCTCAACCACGAGGAGATCATCAAGTCGCTCGAAGAGGGCATCAGCTTCATCGAATGCCTCAACCCGGTCGAGGCCATCCCGGACGAGTTCGGAGCGGTGGCCGCGATCAAATTCGAGCGTCAGCGGCAGGATGAAAAAGGGAAGTGGCGCAACGCGGGAGAGTTCGTCACGCTGCCCGCGCGGACCGTCTGCGTGGCGGCGGGGACGAGCCCGAACATCATCTACGAGAAGGAGCGGCCCGGCACCTTCAAGCTCGACCGGTGGCATCAGTTCTTCCAAGGATACAAGTTGGTAGAGAACGGCACGCGCCGCCTCGAACCCGTGGCCGATGATAGCCGCGAGGTCGGCTTCTTCACTTCCTACGAACGCGACGGCCGCTACATCACTTACTACGGCGACAACCACCCGACCTACGCCGGCAACGTCGTAAAGGCGATGGCTTCGGCCAAGCTGGGCTACCGCGAGATCGTGCGGCTGTTTGAGGCGGAACTGGCCCAACTTGACCCCGGGCTGCAACCGGAACGCGAAGCCCGATACCGCCAACTCATCACGACCCTCGATGACAATCTGATCGCCCGCGTCGTGCGTGTTGACCGCCTGACACCCACTATCGTGGAAGTGATCGTGCGGGCGCCCTATGCCGCGCGCAAATTCCATCCGGGCCAGTTCTACCGCTTGCAGAACTACGAGGTCAATGCGGCCCAGAGAGAAGGCACGCGGCTGATGATGGAAGGGCTGGCACTGACTGGGGCTTGGACCGACCCCGAGCGCGGCCTGCTCTCTCTCATCGTGCTGGAGATGGGCGGGAGTTCGCGCCTCTGCGCAGCGCTCAAGCCCGGCGAACAGGTCGTAGTCATGGGGCCGACTGGGACGCCGACCGAGATCCCGACGGGCGAGACCGTGCTGCTGGCCGGCGGCGGGTTGGGCAACGCCGTCCTTTTCTCGATTGCGAAGGCGCTCAAGGAGCGTGGCAACCGCGTGCTCTACTTCGCCGGTTATAAGAAGCGCCAGGACATCTTCAAGCGCGAAGAGATCGAGGCCGCCACCGACCAGGTGATCTGGAGCGTCGATTACGGCGAGATGATCGAGCCGCACCGCCCGCAGGACCACTGCTTCACCGGCAACATCGTCCAGGCGATGAAGGCCTACGCGGACGGGATGTTCGGCCCGCCGCTGTTCAAGTTCTGCGACATCGACCGCCTCATCGCCATCGGCTCCGACCGCATGATGGGCGCCGTCAAGGTCGCGCGCAAATCCGGCGTGCTCGCCCCCTACTTCAAGCCCGACCACGTCGCCATCGGCTCGATCAACTCGCCGATGCAGTGCATGATGAAAGAGGTCTGCGCGCAGTGCCTGCAAAAGCACGTCGATCCGCAGACGGGCGAAGAGACCGGCGCCGTCTTCTCCTGCTTCAATCAGGACCAGCGGCTGGATGAGGTGGACTTCAAGAACCTGAACGACCGGCTGCGCGCCAACACGGTGCAGGAGAAGCTGACCGGCTTGTGGCTGGATCACCTGCTCAAGCAGGGAGCCCTCGAGAAGGTTTAGGGCCGCCCGACATCGGGACAGCAGTCACTTCCTAAGCTGTCGCAAGATGCCCACCGTCTTCGCCGACATGTGACGCCCTCCAGAGACAGATGATTTTTCAACCGCCACGAATTTCTTGTAGCCCCTCACTAGATGTAAGTGAAGCCATTGGCCAGAACTCCCCTCTGCTCGTCCGGATTGGCTATCTCCACATTAACAGGCCCCACATTATGCGCTGGCGTCTGGGCTGTGATCGTCGTGCTATTAACGACAACGACCGAGGTGGCCTGGTTGCCACCAATAGTGACTGTAGCTCCGTTCACAAAATTAGTTCCGGTAATAGTCACCGGGGTACCCCCGGCAGCGGGACCTGTGTTGGGTGTGATTCTGCTCAAGGTCGGGGCCGGGGCCACATGATCCTTCCCTTGCTCTTTCTTGGCGAAAATAGTTTCAGCGATTTGTTTGAGCTTAAGGACCGCCTCTTCAGTAAACATGCCGATGAGTGCAGCTAAGGCGGCAAGGCCGTACGGGTTAGTAGCAGCTTTAATGTCAGTGGTGGGCGCGGTGAACCCGCCACGGACAACAAGGTAGAACGCGAGTGCGATGAGGGCACCATTAAATGGCAAGGTGATATACATTGCCGCCCAACTCCGTATCATCTGGCGATTGCCTACATACCAATAGAAGGACCGCAGCGCATGTATTAAAGAGCCTAGCATACCCGCTAACATCACAATAACGAACAGTCTTTCCTCACCCGAAAGACATGGTTCCCAGAAAAGGTACTGTTGTTTCTCACAATCCCGTTTCTGACCTTGACCTGCCGCATTGGTGACGGGCTGATTCCCCGCTGATGTTGCTTCCGCCGCCGATGGACTTGGCGTGACCGTCGGTGATGGGCTGGCAGTTGGTGATGGTTGCTGAGCCGCGAGTATGACCCCGAACGTCGAGCGGCTGGGGGTTGGTGATGGGCTGGCGGTTGTCGCACCACGTGCCGGACTCGCTGTCGGTCTCGGCGATGAGGTCGGGGTAGCTCCAGGCGTTGGACTCACAGTTGGTGACGGAGTCGGTGCCGCGGTCCGTGAGTCGTTCACTGGTGGCCATAAGACGATGAGGGCATGGATGACTAGAATGGCCACTAGGATAAGGTAAGCAGAGAGCACTACAATCCCCAGAGGCCCGATTGGTTTGCTGCCGGGTCCCTCTGGTTTCTTTGTGCTGGTGTCCTTCTCTTGATTCTGATCGGGCGAATTCGCGGCCATGGGGATGCTCCTTTTCTGATGCGACAGGTTTGCAAACTAGCGCATCACTTCACAGAAGGTGGATCGGACCGGGCTGGTATTAAATTGAGGTAAAAGGTAAAGCTGAGAATTACCCCGAACTTTTCTCTCTAGTCAACCCGGCGCAGTTTACTGAAAGTTACAGAGATACGGTTTAGCAACTAGGAAGACCTTACTTGGCTAACAGCAAGGCTTCCTTTCTTAAATCTACTGCTGTAGCTGATCGCCCGCAGAATAGACCTGCAGTGCGAAAGTGTCAATAGCGAGGCTTCTCCGGGTTCAACCAAGACACTGGGGCCGATTCTGACCGCGCAGTAGCCCTGCCTCATCGCCGCCCTCCTGCTTTACGAGTTTGCAAGTCGTCTAAGCGGCCCTTATACTCAGCCTGGGGTAGGCAAGCCATCGCGCTCAGGCCCCCAGGCAGCGTCATGGTTGATCGATGATGGAGAATCGGGCAGACAAGTTAACTAACGGAGCTTACCAGCGCGGCGTGCGGCGCGTCTTGCTGCTGACGCTCGCCCTGAACGTAGCAGTGGTGATCGGTAAGCTCATCGCCGGGTTGCTGGCCGGGAGCTTGAGTGTGATCAGCGACGCAGTCCATTCCTCGGTGGACTCGCTCAATAACATCGTCGGCCTGGTGGTCATCCGGTATGCCGCGGCCGAGCCCGACGCAGAACACCCATACGGCCACGCCAAGTTCGAGACGCTTGCCGCCTTCGCCATCGCCGGCTTCCTCTTCGTCACCTGCTACCAGATCAGCCTGAGCGCCATCAGCCGGATCATCAACCCCGCCCCTTCGCCACCGGAAATCACCGCGCTCACCATCGGCGTCATGATCGCGACGATCGTTACCAACATCATTGTCACCGTCTATGAGCACCGCGAGGGGAAGCGCTTGCGGAGCGAATTCCTGGTGGCTGACGCCATTCACACCCGCAGTGACGTGCTGGTCAGTTGCTCGGTCCTCACCGGGCTCGTCTTCGTCAAGCTCGGCTACGTCTGGCTCGACCCGATCTTTGCCCTCGGCGTGGCGGCGATGATCGCGTGGAACGGGTATAAGATCTTCAAGGCCACGGTGCCGGTGCTGGTCGATGCCACGCCGGTCAAGGCGGATCGCATTGCCGAGATCGTTGAGAACGTGCCCGGCGTCCACTCGGCCCACGACATCCGGTCCCGCGGGCGCGGCGGCGAGATGTTCGTCGAGATGCACCTGCACGTCAGGCGTGAAGTCGAGCACGACCACATCACGACGCACGCGATTACGGAGGAGGTCGAGCGGCGGCTGGAGCAGGAGTTCGGCCGGGTGGTCGCGACGATTCACGTCGAGCCGTTGCCGGAAGAGGTCGAGGTGTTGCCTGGTGGCAAGCGGTTTGAGGCCGGTCGGTAGTCAGGAATCCCTTGACTGTCCTCCGCAATGCGGGATGAGGTTGCTGCCGACAAGCAGTGAGCGGGGAAGACGTGGGCAGTGAAAGCATAGAATTGATTCGCCGGCTCATCCGTTCAATAATAACTACATTATGAGCCTTGCTACTCTTCCAATTGAGAGTTCATCATTCGCGCCTGGGCTGACAGCGGCCCCCGCAAATCTGGTTGCCGATCTCGATGAAATCGGCGGTAGCCCGGTGCCAAGATTACAAAAGCTCCCAGAGAGCAGGGCTGAATTTACTCAATTACTTGGTCTGGCAGCCCTGTCTCCATCGTCAGCGCTCGCAGACTCAATCAGGGTTCGTGGTCGGCTGGAAATACCCAGGGCGCCATTTACGATGCCGACGCAGGATTTTACGGCTTCATTTACTAGCACCAGTGCGGCTTTTGAAAATCATCCGGATGGCCTGTGGCCCAAAATATCGATCGAATTAGCTGCCGACCCCGCGACTGGTATCTTCAGCGTCAGAAAGTTCCAGGTGCGCCCTTCAGAGATCTCTGCTGAGGCGGAGGTGCTGTACACCCGCGTGCCGCTCACTCTTGCTAAAATCGGACGCTGCTCATTGCACATTGAGGGCGCTGACGATGTGTTCGGATTCAGGTTTGAGCCGTTTCCCAGGGAATCGGAGCAGCGGCTGCTTTACCGAGCCAAGCTCTTTCGCAAGCTTAAATACATCGAGAAAGTGTTTCGAGTAAAGTTTACTTTGCCGCAGGAGATTCTGCCCGTTCAAGCAGGGGCGATTGATTTCGTCTTTCGGGGAATCACCGAAGGCGAGTTTGTCACGCGCGGTCAAGATCTCACCCTGCCGCTTCAGCCTTCAGAAATTGACCTAACTAAACCGCCATTTAATGGGCCTGGACCATTAACTTATCTGTACGCTGATGAAATCCATGACTTGCTTGACCATCACCTGCTGATTGGCCCAACCCTGGTCGAACTGAGGCAGGCTGAGATGGCCAACCCGCAAGCGGTCAGGCAAATTCAGCAAGGCCAGCCGGGGCCGGTTTGGGTGCGGTTCGATGTGTTGGATCATCAAATTACCTGCCGGCTGGAGAATAAAGCGGCCAGGCCGCGGAAGCAGTTGCAGCAAAGGCTGGATCAATTCAAGCGGGAACTCGCACGGGAGGACCCGCCAGAGTTGGTTGAATTGGTCAGTGAACCGTTAATGAACGATGTGTCACCGCAGGAAGCCGGGCAGATCGCAGTCGGCTGGCTTTACTACAATCACTTGCCAGATCGCTTCTGCCCGCAGGAACCGGAGCTTGATCAAGCGGCAGCCAATTGGCGAGTGCCGATCTATTTGGTCTATGCCGACGGCCAGGGTGGGCCGGTTGGCGAGCTGGTCATAGATAAAAAGACGGGGGTCGTCCTTAGCCATACCCCGGTTGAAGAGCTTCGTCACAGGGGGCTGGCCCTTGCGACAGCATTGCTCCATGTCAGCTAAACCTCCCTTTTATCGGCAGGAGACGGATTATTCATGCGCACCAGCGTGTTTGCGGATGGTGCTGGCCTCGCGAGGTCAGATACACACTGAATCGGAGTTGCGCTCGCTCTGTGATTGCACCGAATTGGGGACAGACGCTTTCAATCTGGTCGAAGCCGCGCGCAGCCTGGGCTTCCCCGGAACGCGCAAATACAACCTCACTTTCGCTGAGCTGGGGACGGAACTCAGGCGAGGGATCTACCCGATTGTTTACCTCCGCACGCAAGTGTTGCAGGAACATGCCGTCGTGGTGATGGAGATTACCGAGGACCAGGTGAGAATGCTTGATCCGACGCGGGGCGAGCACGCTTGTTCACACGCAGATTTTTTGCGGGATTGGGAGCTGATGCGCCGGCTCACGATTTTGGTAGAATAAGTTTCAAGCTCCGTCTCTCCGTCCCGCAGCGCCTCCTAAAAATTTAGTGTCCTAAAAATTTAGTTGACACCCTCCCCCTTCGGGTTTATACTCCTAAGCAATTAGGAGACAAATGATGGCCCGACGGAAAACTGAGCACCTGACGCCGCTCGAGTTCGAGATCATGAACGTCCTCTGGGAGACCGGCCCGGCCAACGTCCAGACCGTGCAGCAGCACCTCGCGCGGGAGTTGGCCTACACCACCGTCCAGACGATGCTCAATATCTTGCACCGGAAAGGGAAGGTCAAACGCACGCTCAAGGACCGCGCCTATTTCTACAAGCCGGCCGTCAGCCGCCGGCAGGTCGTCGGTCAGACCCTCGGCGATCTGGTTGACCGTCTCTTCGGGGGCTCGGCGGAAAGCCTAGTCATGAGCCTGGTGGAGACCAAGCATCTCACGGCCGAGAAATTGGCCCGGCTCAATCGGCTCTTGGCAGCGCCGCGGGAGGAGAAGGATGAGAAGCATTAGCCAACTGCTGTTGACCTTTTTATTGAATGCCGGGTGGCAGGTGGCCCTGATTACGGCCGTCGCTGCCCTGTGTGCCTGGCTGCTGCGCGCGGCGGCGGCCCGCTACCGGCACCTGCTCTGGGTGGCGGCTTTAGCCCTCTCTTTGGGTCTCCCGATCCTGACTTGCTCACACCTTTCGGATGGCGACTCTTTCTTCAGACGGCCGCAGATCAGGGTCAATCCAGCCGTCGTCGGTTCAGAGCGTTCATCTCGACTGGCTCCAGTCGAGACGCCAACACTGCTGCCGACGCCGTTGCCGGAGACCAACCCATTGATTCTCATCAATCGGAATTTAGCCGCCGTCTTGGTGATTATCTATCTTCTTTTTTTGTGCTCCCGCAGCTTCAAACTGTACAGGGCTTGGCGGAGAACGAAAGCCATGACCGGCAGCGCCTACCCGATTGAGCCTGCGGCTCACGTCCAGGCCATCATCAGCAAGTGTCAAACGGCTCTCGGAGTGACACGGGTTCGACTACTGGGCTCGGCCGCTGTCCCGGTGCCGATCACGGTCGGGAGTCTCCATCCGCTCGTCATTCTGCCTGAGCGGTTGTGGCGGGAAGCGGACCTGGATGTCTTGACCTCAGCCATCGGGCACGAACTGGTCCACGTCCTGCGGCGTGACTACCTGCTGAATTTGATCTACGAACTCATCTATCTGCCGCTCTCATTTCATCCGGCCGCGGCGCTCCTGAGACGCCGCATCAGGGAGACGCGGGAACTGGGCTGTGACGAACTGGTCACCGACCGACTGTTAGCCGCCGAAGTCTACGCTCGTGCGCTCGTCCACCTGGCCAGTTCGGCAGTGGCTGTGGGCCGCGCCACGACGATCATCACCGTCGGCATCACCGATGCCAATATCTTGGAGGAACGTGTTATGACTATGCTCAGAAGACCGAAGATCAATGCGCGCAAAAAGAATTTGTTGCTGGTGGCAGCCACCCTCTGTTTTGCAATTCCGTGCCTGGCCGCGACGCCATTCGCCCTCCGCATCAACATCGACTCGCCGGACGCGACACAGGAGGCCAAACAGAAGGAGGGGCGGGCGCGGGCTGAGTTCGTGATGCCCACGACAGACCTGGAAGCTGGCACGTTGGTCGCCTGGCTGAAGAAGCCAGGCGAGACAGTCGAGCGCGGCGATGCCATCGCCGAGGTTAACACCGGCAAAGGCTCGATCAAGGCCGAAGCCTTCACCAGCGGCGTGATTGAAAGACTCCTGGTGCGGCCCGGCGAAAAAGTCCCGGCGGGCGCCGTGCTCGCGATCATCCGGGAGCAAGAGCCACCCGCCAGCAGAGAGGTTTCGCCTGACCAGCAAGCAGAGCGGGAGCGAGCCGAGCGGGCGCTTCAGGTGGCCAGGCAGCAGGAGGCCGAGCTTGAAGCCCGGCGTCGAGAGGAGTCGCGGGTCGGATTTGCCGTAACCCTAGCACAGGAGCCCACGCCGGAGGCCAAGGAGAAAAGGGAAAGGGAAGAGCGGATGCTGCGGGAAGCCAGGGAGAAGGAAGAGCGGGGGCGGGCGATTACGACCACTGACGGCACAGTCACGCTCACAAACAGACAGAAAGAAGAACGGGCGCGGGCAGAGCGCGAAGCCGAGGAGAGAGCACTGACTCCGGAGCAACGGGAGGAACGGCGTAAGGCGGAGCGGGAAATGAAGGCCAGGCAACAATCCGAACTGGTCAAGGAGGCAAAGATCACGATGCCGCAAGCGATCCAGATCGCGACCAACCAATATCCCGGCACCGTGCTGGAATCCAGGTTGGTGCGCGAACGGGATCAGGCTTGTTATCTCCTCGCGATCCTTTCCGAAAACGGGACGGAGACTACGACTACCCGCGTGCTCATGAGTGCGATTGATGGAAGTGTTCTGAACGTGATGAAGCAAGAGCGTTGATGGCACAATCCTCATTGGTTTCAGCCCTGGCGTTCGGGAAGGCAATGGTTCTGTCCAAGCTTGACTGACCACCGATTCTGAACACCGGGGCTGAAACCGCTGTCAAGCTGAAAGGGGTTCTCACCCGGAATGAACGCCTGCAAATCACACAAATTCCCAGTCAGGCTGATGCGGCTTGCCCTTGTAAGCTTTCTATTTTGCGTCGTCGCGTCACCACAAGGGAGCGATCCCAGACCACAAGACGCGACCCAGGCGATTCTCGCTGCTTTCGACAAGTATCAGGTCGTCGGGATGCCCGCCGCACATGGCTTCAAGGATCTTGATGAGTACATCCTGTCGCTGATCCGCCACCCGGCGTTGCCCACCAAAGTGAATGACATCGTGGTCGAGTGCGGCAACAGTCTTTCCATTTTCCATTTTCCATTTTCCATTTGTGATTTGTCATTTGTCATTGGTCATGGGACATTGACTCCGGCGGCTCGCAATGGCAAATGAAAAATGGAAAATGGAAAATGGAAAATGAAACGACTGATGACACCCGAATAATTTTGCCCTTGAGCTTATCAGCCCCCTCGCCCCGGCCTCTTCGCGGGTCGTTGCGATTATGGGACTGCCTCTTCCCAAAAGCGCACACTGCCCATAGGCAGACTGGCCTCATCCGTTTGGTCAAGCTTTCTGTCTCTATTCCTTAACGGGCTGGCGGCGGCGCTGGTTGATCTTAGTCCGCTCGATCCGGTGGCGTTTGGCGCGGTCTCGGTTTTTTTAGGGGGCGTGGCGCTGCTGGCCTGTTACCTGCCGGCGCGGCGGGCGACGAAGGTGGACCCAATGGTGGCGCTCCGGTACGAATAGATAATTTGTCCGTTGTCTGTGGTCAGTGGTCAGTGGCAAAGAACAACGGGCCGCTGACGACAGGCAACGGACAACTAACAACGGACCACTGACCATGGACAATTTCTGGCAAGACCTGCACTACGGTCTACGCGTCATGCGTCGCAGTCCGGGCTTCACGGCCGTCGCGCTCATCTGCATCGCGTTAGGCGTCGGCGTGACGACGACTATGTTCAGCGCCGTGAACGGCATCCTGGTACGCGCCCTCCCTTTCCCGCGGGCCGGCGAGTTGGTCGCGCTGCACGCACAGAATCGGGACCGTGACCTCCACGGCGTGGGCGTCTCCTGGGCGGATTACGCCGTCTGGCGCGATGAGAACCACACCTTCGCCCAGCTCGGCATCTGGTCTTCAGGTTTCCCCACGCTCTCGGGCGCGGAAGGTGACGTGGAGCGGGTCGAAGGCGCGGCGGTTTCGGCCAATCTCCTCCCGCTCCTCGGCGTGGCTCCGCTGCTCGGTCGGACCTTCCTCTCAAGCGAAGAACAACGGGGAAGCGATGATGTGGTCGTGCTCAGCTACGGGTTATGGCAGCGGCGCTATGGCGGCGATCGCGCGCTCCTCGGACGCGCGGCGCAGATCAACGGCCGGCCGCACCTCGTGGTCGGCGTCATGCCACCCGGCTTCGATTTCCCGGACCGCTCGCAACTCTGGCTGCCGCTCGTCGTTGATCCGGCGCGGGAACAACACGGCAACCGCTCCCGACAGATGGCCATCGGCCGGCTCAAGCCCGGCGCGACGCTCGCAGAAGCCAAGGCCGACCTGGCGGCCATCTCCCGCCGGCTCGAGGCCGCGTTCCCGCAAGACAATCGTGGCTGGGAGGCCGAACTCGTCCCCTTGCGCGACGATCTGGTCGGCGCCCTCCGGAGGCCGATCCTGATCCTGCTCGGCGCAGCCGGGTGCGTGCTGCTCATCGCTTGCGCGAACGTGGGCAATCTGATGCTCGCCCGCGGCGCGGTGCGGCGGCGAGAGATGGCCATCCGCGTCGCGGTCGGCGCCAGTCGTGGGCGGATCGTGAAACAGATGCTCACCGAATGCGTCCTGCTCGCGCTCACCGGGGGAGCGCTCGGCACGCTGCTCGCCCACTTCGGAGTGCGGTTCCTGACGCTCGCCTTCCCCGACGGCGTCCCCTCCTACTTCGACATCTCACTCGACGGCACGGCGCTCGGGTTCACGGTGCTCGTCTCCCTGATGACGGGCGTGCTGTTCGGGATGGCGCCGGCGTGGCGCGCCACGCGGGTAGATCCGAGCACGGCGCTGCGCGAGGGAGGGCACGGCGGCGGCGGCGGGGTCGTCGGCGGCCGGATGCGCAGCGGGCTGGTCGCGGCAGAGGTCGCGCTCTCGCTCGTCCTTTTGGTCGGCGCCACGCTGCTCATCCGCAGCGACCTGACCTTGGAAGGCAAGCTGGGGTTCGAGACGCACGGCGTCCTCTCGTTCCGTGTCCCGCTGCCGTCGCCGAAGTACGACGCCGTCAGGCGCCGCGCCTTCTACGAGCAGCTCTCCGAGCGGCTCCGCGCGATCCATGGCGTCGAGGTCGTCGGCTCGGCCCAAGGCATCCCGTTCGGTCCCCTGAGCGGGTCCTACGACCGCTCGCAGGTCGAACTCGAAGGACGCCCAGCGCCGCGGCAGAGCGAGGAGCGCGTCTCGCTCAGGTCGCAGATCAGCCCCGAATACTTCCGGGCGCTGGGCGTCCCGTTGCTCCGCGGACGCAGTTTCACCAAGGCCGACCAGGACTCCGCCGCCCGCGTCGGAATCATCAACGAGGCATTCGCCCGCCGACACTTCCCGGCTGAGGACCCCGTCGGCCAGCGGATCAAGTTTACTGATGACCCCGCGGCGCCGTGGATCACGATCGTCGGAGTCGCGAAGGACCTTCGTCAGGACCGCCCTCCCCAACCGATTGAACCGGCCATCTACCTCCCGTTCACCGAAGGCTCGCAGACGCTCGTCGTGCGCACCACTCTGGCCGACCCACTCGCGCTCGTGCCCGCGGTGCGCGCGATCGTGCGAGAGATGGACGCGGGGCTCCCGACCTACCTGGTGCAGACGCTGGAGCGGGTGGTCACGCGCACCCTCTGGCGGCAGCGACTGCAAGGGCGAGTGCTCGGCATCTTCGCCTCGCTCGCGCTGCTGCTGGCCGTCTGTGGGATCTACGGCGTGATCTCCTATGCCGTCGCCCAGCGGACGCGCGAGCTGGGAGTGCGCCTGGCGTTGGGCGCGACGCGCGGGCAAGTGTTCGCGCTGGTGCTCGGGCAGGGCGCGCGGCTCGCGCTGCTGGGCTTGCTCATTGGTGTCGCCGCGGCACTCGCGCTCACGCGGGTGCTCGCCGGACTGCTCTACGAGGTGCGGCCGACCGATCCCGCCACGTTGATTGGCGTGTCGGTGGTGCTCGGGACGGTGACCGTGTTGGCCGCCGTCACCCCGGCGTGGCGGGCGACGAAAGTCGACCCGGTGGTGGCGCTCAGATCCGAATGATTCGCTAAATCGAACCAGGCAAGATGCGAGCACCTGAGACTCATCGCGGCGGGCGTCGTCTGCGGGTTGACGAGCGCCTACGCGTTGACGCGATTGATGCAGAACCTGCTCTTCGGCGTGAGCGCGACTGACCCGCTGACGTTTGCGGGGATTGCGCTGTTGCTGATCGGGATGGCGCTCGTGGCCTGCTACGTTCCGGCGCGGCGGGCGACGCGCGTGGATCCAATGCTGGTGCTACGCGATGAATGAGCCCGATCCTTTATTGCGGACAAGATGGTCAAACTGTGGGGTGGATGCGCTAAGGCGCAAAGACTTTCCGAACGTTTAGTGAATGACGGCGTGAGCGTGGCATCGGTGCCGGAGGCTTCGACGTTGCTCGATTCGAGTTTCATCCTCACTTGCACGTAACCTTCGTTGGTGATCGTAGGGGTGACGTCGAAGGCGGCGGCATAATCACCCTTGGCTTCGAGCAAGTCACCACTTCCATTTTCCATTTTCCATTTGTCATTGGCCATTGCATTCGAGCGCTTCATCGATGACAAATGACAAATCACAAATGGAAAATGGAAAATGAAAACGACTGCAATATCTCTACCTGGTTGCTTATCTCTTCATTTTGATCTGTCGGCTACTTGACGTTGATCGAGACGGTGTTGGATGTCTTGCCATCCACACTCAAGACCAGATCCACATTGCCGCGCCCGGCAAGGCTGCGCGGGATGGCGATGTTGGCTTGATCCAGGCCCGCGTAATCGCCCTGCGCCCCAGCGAAGAGCACTTCGGCCGGCGTGCCGCCGAGGGTGGCCGTGATAGCCGCGAGCGAACTGCGGTAGCGGAACCCGCTGCCGTAGCCGATCAGGAAGAGCCGGTCGGTGGCCGGGCCGAGATCAACGGGCACCGGGACGAAACGATTCTGTGCTTGATCGAATTGCGCGACCGCCTCGTAGGTCTGCGTGCCGTCGCTACGGGCGCGCAGGACGAGGGCGGCAGCGACGCCCTGACCGCCGGCGTTGGCGGCGAAGAGGCCGGGCGCCACGGCGTCCACCGTCACCGCGCCTTGTCCGACAGCATTGCCGTCGCGCAAGACAGTGAGCTGGGCGCTGCCGGCGTTCGTGCCTGGCGGAATCTGGAAGTTGATCTGCCCCGGAGAGACGAAGAAGAGCGGCGCTGCGCGTTCCGTCCCGGCCGCGTCGCGCACGCGGACTTGCACGCCGCCAAGCGTAGTCGGCAACGGCAGCGTCGTCGCAGCCAGGGTGCTCCCCGCGAGGCCGGCGCCGTAGAGCGCGGCAATGCCCTCGCTCGCCACCGCGCCCGCCGCAAAGCTCGCCGCCGAAACCGCCGAGACCGTGGCCACAGTGTTGGGCACACCCGACAGCCCGATGTCGAAGCTGCTGGTGTAGCCCCCCTGTCCGTCGGAGGTGAGGCTGAGCAGCACCTGGCTGCTGTAGATGCCATCGTTATTGTTCCGCGTGCCGCGCGCCGGCTTCGTATTGTACGGGGCTTGCGCGAAGACCTGATCGGTCAGGGCATCGTCGAAGAAGACTTGCGAGGTGAACTCGAAGGTCCGCTGAGCGCCGGAGAAGAGGCGAATCTTGAAGTGAAGATGCACGGTCCGGCCGGTGTAATAGCCCGGATAGATCGTCAGGAACTCGACATTCCCATCAGCGTCCGTCACCTGATAGCCGCGAAAAAATTTCTGCCCGCGCGTGTCGGGATTCCCCATCCCAACGCTGACGTCGTAATAGACGCCCAGCGCATCGCAGTGCCAGATGTCGACCAGCGCGCCGGATAAAGGGGCGCAGGCGGAGCCGCTGACTTGATTGACGTTGAACTTCAGCCGCAGCGGCACGCCGGGTTTGACCGTCCCGGTCGCCGGGTCCGACCGGATGTCGGAACGATTGAGCCGCTCGTCCACAAAGTATGGGCCTTCAGTCAGCGCCGGCCTCGCCACACAGGCCAGCGTCTCCACGCTGCGGGTCAGGCGGAGAGGTGAAGGCGCGAAGAGTGCAGGTTGTAAGACGCCGGGAAGAGCGCGCGCGTGTACCCTTGAGGCCGCCCGCCCTGCCGGCCAGAGCCCTAACGCTTGCTTGTCGCCCCACCCCACGAGCGCCGTGGCCCCGGCTGCCCCCATGAGGCGGAGAGTCTCCCGCCGGCTGAGCAAGTGATCAGATGTCTTTTTCGTCGTCAAAATCGTGTCTCCTTCCGCTTGAGTTTAATCGGAGCGCAAGCGCGGATCAGAATTGACTCGCGCTCCTTCTTCAACCAGCACCAATCGCTCCGGCTGACCTCTAGATGATACTAGGGCAAGCCATGTGCCGTCGCCTGGTTGGACTCAGACCAGCGCGAAAGAGTTTGATTATTAGGCTTGGCGCCTGAGGGGCGGAGATGAGAGCGCCTCCCAGCCAGAAGGGTGATGAAGAGTGTGGCGAAAACCGACAAGTACCAGGGTAGAGGTCCAAGGCAGTATGACAAAGATGAACGATGAGGACGAAATTCAGAGCTTTTTACCGGCGGCCACTGGGAATCTATAGCGGATTTCAGTTGCATCCATCCTTTGCGCCTTAGCGCCTTGGCGAGAGGCATCATCTCTCGCCAAGGCGCTAAGGAGAAGAAGGGATCGCACTCAATTGCCAACCGCTATAAATTCGGTCGGCTGAAACTCGAGTCGGAAAACAAGGCTGGGGCGCCGGTTATCAATCGGCGCCCCAGTTGTTAGACTCACGGATTACTTATGGATGACGATGCTCCCGCCGCCGAGGACGGTCGTCGGGGTCGCGTCATCGCCCGCGCCGACCTGGTTATCATAAACAATGGCGTCACCGTTGTTCTTGTCCCAGATCTTGATCCGGAACTTGTCCACTCCACCGCCGCCACTGACCTGCCCGTCAATCGCCGTCAGCAGAAAGCCGTAGTTGCCGCCGCCATTGATCGTGCCGGTGCCCTTGTACTGCGCTCTCGCCCCGGCCACCACCAGCCACTCGTAGCTCGTGCTGTGGAAGTTGAGATTGGCCACCTTGAACTGGAACTCGGTTTGACCGGTCGGGACGTTGGCCCCTGGCTCGTACTTCGAGACGAAACCGAAGTTGGCCTTGCCCGTCAACGACGGATTGGCCACATACGCCCCGGCCGGTGAATTGATCCAACCACCGCCGGTCACGAACCCGCCATTCGGATCGTAGACGACGACCAACGCCGTCAGCCCATCAACGGTGCTAGCCGTGCCGGTGCCGCCGCAGCCGTCGTTGACCGTTAACGTCACCTGGTAGACGCCCGCGGTGGTGAAGGCGTAGGTGGCACTCACTGCGCTAGTTGCCTCATTGACGGTCCCGGTTTGAGTGAGCGCATCGAAGCTCCAGGTCGCCGTGTGTGTGCCTCCTGGGTTATCGGTGAAGGTGCCGGTGAAGGTCACGGGCGTGTTCACAGCGTAGACCGATCCGGTGAGCGGGCCGGTGATCGTCACCACGGGGCTGGGATTGGTGACGGTGACGGATTGCTGGCAAGCGGCTCGATTACCTGCCGCATCGGTGGCCGTCCAGGTGATGGTGGTCGTGCCCAGCGGATACGGGGCATTCAATGCCTGACCATCGTTGCGCGTGCCAGTCACGGTCGCGCCCGCACAGTTGTCCGTGGCCGTCGCCGTACCCGGATTCAGGCTGGCCGAGCAGGAACCGGGGAGGTTGCCCGCCACGCTGATGTTGGCCGGGCAGGTCAGGACCGGCGGCGTGTTGTCGATAACGGTGACTAGCTGCGTGGCCGTCGCCGTGTTGCTATTCGCATCCGTCGCCGTGTAGGTGAGGGTAGTGGTCCCGATGGCGAAGAAGTTGCCGGCAGGCACGCCGCTGCGGGTGAGGGCGACGCCTGAGCAGTTATCACTCGCGAGAGCCGTGCCCAGCGTCGCCTCGCTAATCACGACTCCGCAGGCCGTGGCCCCGGCGCCGGTCGAGGCGTTCACGGCTGAGGGAGCAGTGATCGAAGGCGGGGTCGTATCCACTACTTTTACCGTCCTCGTCGCCGTGGCTGTGTTCGCGCCATCGCTGACGGAGTAAGTGAGCGTGTAGCTGCCGACCGCATTCGCGTTGACGGTGCCTGAGACGGTGATCGCGCTCGTCAGATTCCCCACGCACACATCGCTGGCCGTCGCCCCTGGGTCGGCGAAGCTACTATGACACTCAATCGTCATGGGATTGGCTCCGTTGAGCGTGATCACTGGTGGGGTCGTATCCACGACATTCACCGTCCGCGTCTTGGTCGCTGTGTTGGCGCCGTCAGTGGCAAAGTAAGTGATGGTATAGCTGCCCACGGCATTCACATTGACACTGCCTGAAGCCGTGACCGCGACGGGACCGGCACAGGCGTCGTTGGCCGTGGCCCCCGGATCGGTGAAGCTGCTATGGCACTCCACGGTCAGCGGATTGGCTCCCGCGAGTGTGATCACCGGTGGGGTGGTATCGACCACCTTCACCGTCCGCGTGGCCGTCGCGGTGTTCGTGCCATCGCTGGCCGAATAGGTCAGCGTGTAGGTGCCCGGCGTGTTGACATCGACACTGCCAGAGACTGTGACCGGCACACTGCCGGCGCAAGTGTCGCTCGCCGTCGCTCCTGGGTCGGTGAAGCTGGAGTGACATTCCACCGTCAGCGGATTAGGTCCGGTGAGCGTGATCACGGGCGGCGTCGTGTCCACCACCTGCACGGTCCGCGTGGCGGTGGCCGTGTTGCCTGACGGATCAGTAGCCGAGTAAGTGATCGTGTAGGTCCCCGGCGTGTTGACGTTGACACTGCCCGCAGGTGTCACCGGCACGCTGCCGGCGCAGGCGTCAGTGGCCGTCGCCCCTGGATCGGTGAAGCCAGTGTGACACTCCACCGTCATCGGGTTAGCGCCGCTGATGGTAATTGTCGGCGGTGTGGTATCGACGACCTTCACCGTCCGGGTGGCGGTAGCGAGGTTACCCGACGGATCGGTCGCGGTGTAAGTGATCGTGTAGGTCCCCGGAGCATTTGGGTTGACGCTCCCGGAGAGGGTCACGGGCAGGCTACCCGCGCAAGCATCACTCGCTGTGGCCCCGGGATCAGCAAAGCCGGTGTGGCACTCGACCGTCAGCGGATTCGCCCCGACGAGTGTGATCACGGGCGGGGCGGTATCGACCACGTTCACGGTCCGCGTCGCCGAAGCCGGATTGCCCGCCGGGTCGCTGACTTTGTAGGTCAACGTGTAGCTCCCGACCGCGTTCGCATTGACACTGCCCGTGACGGTGATGGAGCTAGTCAGGTTGCCGGCACAATTGTCGCTCGCCGTGGCGCCCGGATCAGTGAAGCTAGTATGGCACTCGACCGTCAGCGAACTCGCTCCGTTGAGCGTCATCACCGGCGGCGTGGTGTCCTTAACGATCACCTTCTGCGTCTGGGTTGATTTATTCCCATTGCCATCATCAAAGGTCCAAGTGACGGTGAACGTTCCCTGGCTGCTGTAGGTCAACGGGTCGGTGGTAGTGCCGATGATCTTGCCCTTGCAGTTGTCAGTCGCCGTCGGCGCTGAACCGATGGTGGCTGAGCATTGACCGGTCACGTCGGGAAGCGCAGCCACATCGGGAACCGGGGGCGTAGTATCCTTGACGATCACTTTCTGCGTTTGAGTCGATTTATTCCCGTTACCGTCATCGAACGTCCAGGTCACGATGAAGGTCCCCTGGCTAGTGTAAGTCAGCGGATCGGTGGTCGTGCCGGTGATCTTGCCCTTACAGTAGTCAGTCGCCGTCGGCGCAGTGCTAATGGTAGCTGAGCACTGCCCGGTCACATCCGGCAGCGTGGCCAGATCCGGAGTGGGGGGCGTAGTATCGTTGACGGTCACGCTCTGTGTCGCCGTCGCCGTATTGCCGCTCGCATCCTTCGCTGTGTAGGTGATCGTGGTGGTCCCGACGGGGAAGAAGTTACCGGTGGGCACACCGCTGCGGGTAATGGTGGTGCTGCCGCAGTTGTCGCTCGCCGTGGCTGATCCTAAGGTGGCATCGCTAATCGTCACCCCGCAGGCCGTCGCGCCGGGTCCAGTTGAGGCGGTGACGGCTGGTGGCGCAGTGATCGAAGGCGGCGTATTGTCAACGACAGTGACGGTGGCGATGCATTGGCTGGAGGCGCCTTTGTTGTCGGTCACCGTCAGCGTGACGGTGGTGGTGCCGAGCGGATAAGGCCCGGCCGGCGATTGGGTGATAGTGATCGGATCGCCATCGGGATCGGAAGAGCCGTTGTTGATCGAGGCGCTAGCGGTGCAGCTTGCGCCGGCTGAGACGGTGACATTTTGGCAGACTGCCACGGGTGGCCGATTCTTGCACTTGCCCGCGCTATCGGCGTGGACAATGCTGGCGATTTCGCTAGCGGTTAGTTCTCGATTGAAGAGTTCGACTTCGTCAATTAGGCCAGCAAAATAGTTATGGTCGGTCGCGCAAAAGATTCTTCCGATTTCCACTGGCGTATTGCTATCAAAAATCGGATTGACAGTGACCGAACCAGGGGCAAGTGATGCCGGCACCTCCACCCCGTTGACGTAAATCTTGGTTCCTTGAGTCGCCGGGTTGAATGTGGCTGCCACGTGAGTAAAGACGTTGGCTGCAATTGGATTAGTTGTATCAACACAATGATATTGATCAGATCCACCAGAATAGACGCAGAAACGGAGCCTGCCGCCGGGCAACACAATAAAGACATAGCTTCTCTGCTCGGTGCCGAGAGACGGACAGGCTGTATTGTACTTTGAAACGATTGCCTGAGCAGAAGGTCCAGACACCGAATTAGGTTTAATCCAGGCATCAATACTGATTTGGCCAGTGATGCTCACGCTCGGGCTATCTGGAATGCTGACGTAGGCGCTAGTTCCGTTCAAGCTAAACCCCTGCCCGACCATGCCTGGGGCAAAGGTCGCGCCACCTTGCAGCGTGCCAGAATTGCTGCCTTGAATGTCATTAGCGTTGCCATCTCCCGGCCACCAACTCACCATTCCTGAGGGAGGCGTGACGCAGACGCTTTGCGCCGTCACCTTAACAGTCACCCTTGAGGAGTAACTCGGCAGGGCGATCAAACTTGTCACCCCGGCCAGTGCCAGGATGATCACGAACAGATGCTTGTAGCGGTTGCTTTGATTCTTCATATGCTTCCCCTCCTTTGGGGTGTTGGGATTGTCAGTGTTGGGATTGTCAGTCTCAGCTTCTCCGCCGCGTCAGCGGCGGTTTGAATTTAGCCGTGGGTTTCAACCCACGGGACCAGGTGAGCACGTTCCCGCGTCGCGTCAGCGACGGTTGAATTCAGGCTGGTTTCCCCGGCCACCGTGGGTTGAAACCCACGGCTAAGGTCAGCCGCCGCGATGCGGCGAAGAGGGGCTGAGCAGATACTTTTTTGAAAGCAATAGTTCACCCACCAAATGGCACACGCCTCCGTGTCACTGGCTGAAGCCGCAGCCAGCTACAGTTGATGTTCCTCAATCTGCTAGCGGGATGGAGTGAGTACCCCGCGGCAGAGGGCGAGTTGGGCTTGCACGGATACTTCCTTCTGCTTGATCGCCTGTGCGAGCAACAAGGCCCGGTCGAAATCAACATG